>Ga0099822_1002719_pt1 | contig 22190 bp, 19 predicted proteins | sample CowpeawhiteBW_FD_76839 | JGI IMG/M metagenome (GOLD analysis project Ga0099822, IMG submission 76839) | Root nodule microbial communities of legume samples collected from California USA - Cow pea white BW | ecosystem: Host-associated > Plants > Roots > Nodule | place: USA: California | collected... | reverse complement strand
ATATATATATATATATATATATATATATATATATATATATATATATATATATAATTTTTCCATAAGAATAAGAAGCAAGGGAAGCATGAACATTTGATATTTTCAGGAATCAACAATTCATGAGAATGTTTATTCAAAAGCTGTACCAAACTCAAGGATATGATATTCACAAGTTTTCTTCCCCGCGAATCCTTTCAGATACCATGAAATTAACATCCTAGTTGTTATTATTTTAAGAGCTTATTGCTGTTGTTTTGTTGCAGGGGAAGAAAAAGGAGGGAAATGCTGCTAAGTTTGTCATTAGGTCACAGGCACTCAAGCAGCTTCAAATCAGTCTACCCCTTTTCAGGTACTATTCAGAAAGGAAAACACGGTCATGTGTACATTAGTTTAAGGTGTTTTTGTTGTATCAGCTTTATACTTTAATGGTTTGGAGGAGAAGGAGGGTGCCTGTGGGATGAAAATTACTTGGCTGAATCATTTATATCTTCTATCTTTACTGATATGATATCATTGGAATTTGCATCTTTAGGGACTGAAACATTCTGGAAAAGAAGATTTGATTAAGACTTTGATTCTAATACTGGCTTTTGTGAATTTTAGGAAACTATGTATTTTGAAAGGTGTAACTCCCCGCGAACCTAAGAAAAAGTTCAAGGGAACTCATCAGACTTATTACCATGTGAAGGATATTGCCTTCCTCCATCACGAACCTTTGGTTGAAATACATAGAGCTATAAGAGTGCATGAGAGAAAAATAAAGAAAGCAGAGGCAAAGAAAAACCATGAACGTGCAAACAGGCTGCGGGAGAAAACACCCAAACCCAAGATAGATAGGATTATACGACAGAGGTTTGTTTGGTTTTGTTAATTTCAATTTATGTATTGTAACCGTGATGAATTTCCTACTTAATTTTTGTTTGAATTATAGGTACCCGAGGTTTGTGGATGCACTAGGAGAATTGGATGACTGCCTTACAATGGTGCACCTTTTTGCAGCATTACCTGCATCTGAGAGTAAAAAAATAGAAGTGGAGTGTGTCCATAAATGTCGAAGGTACATACTTGGAATATTGAAAGCATGGGATTAATATCTAATGAGGAAATCAACCTATGTGGCTTTATTTTTTCTTTGATAATAAGTAGTTAAGATACGAGGAATGGATTTTGCTAAAGGCCATTGGTGTTTTCTTGCATTTGATGGTTATAATATGATTTTTATCTTCTGTGTTTATTCTCATTGCTTACTGTTTTGGCAGATTGGCACATGAATGGCAAGCATTCATATCTCGGACTCATAAGTTAAGAAAGACATTTGTATCTGTGAAAGGCATATACTACCAGGTACCAACTTTGGCATTTATTAATGTTCAGTAATCTTAATTGTATGTTATGGATTAATGGATTAATTTTGTTGTTTGTGCAGGCTGAGGTCGAGGGTCAGATGATAACATGGTTAACTCCTCATTCACTACAACAGGTTGTATCTGATGATGTTGACATTGTTACCATGCTAAACTTTCTGCAATTATATGAGGTTAGTTATATATTCTTGTTTACTTATTTCTTTTTTTCTGCCATGTTGTCGGCCTTATCATCCATGTTAACAGGATTAAAGGTCTGTATATTTAATCATGTAATGTTCAATTTAGTTAAGTTCTGATGTTGTGCCAGTCAGGATCATGCCCTAACCAAAACCAAATTTAGCTATCTGGACACTTATAATCCTTTACATTCGTCCTTATATTTGGTATGCTGACTTTGATTAATTTCTTAATCTTATATATTGATGCAGCCTCTTCTTAGTTTTGTCAATTTTCGCCTCTATCATTCTATAAATTTGAAGTACCCCCCAATACTTGATCCTCGACTGGAAGCTCTGGCTGCAGGTACCGTTTTTCTCTACTTCAAAGGAATTATGGATATTTAATTAGATATTTATTGTATCTGGTATTTACATTTCTCTTCAAATCATGCAGATCTCTATGCTCTGTCACGGTATGTCAGTACCAAAAATGGTTCTTCTGTAGTGAATTCTGAAGCTCCTCAAGTTGAATCAGAGCAATTGGAGACCAAGCTAAAGGAGTTAGAGACTGGAAATGAAACATCTGAACTAAGGCTTGCACAACTTCAGCATCAACTTCCTTCTAATGAACCTGGTGCACTAATGCACCTTGTTGAGGAAGTTACTGGTGAACATGAGGAAGATCAAGATACAAAAGAATGTAAAACTCTCTTTAAAAATGTGAAATTCTTCCTAAGCAGGGAGGTAAGATCTTTTGATGGTTTAGCACCAGTATTTAAATGTACATTCAGTCAATAGCTTGGAATGTGCTCATAGTACTACTGAATCACATTTCATTTTTTTTCCCAGAAAATAAGTAAAAGAAGTCACAAAGATATAGAAATTAGTGATGGTAATAACTGGGACCATGTCTTGAGGAGTCAAACTAAGCTAATAACACACACACATATATATAACATATAATCCATTCTCATTTTAAGAACGTAAGAACTATTGATGTGTTTTTTGTCTAGAGTTAAGAATCCATACTAAGGATAAAATCATATTGAAATCATCACAAAAGCAATAATTTTTTCCTTCAGGAAATCATTGAGTTCCGAGTTACCATACATACACTATAGGACCATACAACTATATGTGAATGGTCAAGATTAAAAGTTTGTAATAACATGATCATTTAAAAAAGTCTGTGGTCCATTTATTTAAGTTTTAATATTTGATCATCATGTAAAATCCAATGGTACATATCCATTATTCTCTTTTCTTGCAACAACCAAGTTTCTCCCTTAAGTAATTCCACACACACACACACACACACACACACATATGCATATATTCACTTTTGTGTAAAACAGTGGGGGAATATTGCCTGATTATGTAGAAGTTTGCCTTAAAACTTAAATGGATATTTTTTTTGTTAGGTGCTAGTGGATTATGATGGATAAATATCGTCTTAAATAGGACAGTAAGGTTGTTGGCTCAAACTGCCTCAATCTTTAAGATTGAAATATTGTTCTCAAGGTCTTTGGTTTGGTTCTTACCAGTGGACTTCCGGTGGTGGAAAGTTTTATGGTGGTACCCTTTGTAAACCTTGTTAAAGCTCCTCTGTCCTAAACTTACCAAGAGAACAATCCTCTTAGATTAATGGTTTGCTTTTGCAGGAAACGAAGGAGCTATTTCTCAAATACTTCGGCATATGTTATGATTTAAAATGTGAATTTGTGTGCTGTGTTGCTTCTTGGACAATTTATATATATTTCTGCTTATTGTGATACTGTTTAGATTGATCTCATATGATCCGCGTATATGCATATAGCACAATACATCTCATTGGACTTCGGTTCAAGATTGCTTGTTTTCAACTTTAGGTTTGAGTTTTTGGAAGTTTCCTCGTGGTTTAGTTTTGACGTTGCCTGCATTTTGTTTTGGTCTAATTATTCAGGTACCAAGGGAATCATTGCTTTTTGTTATTCCTGCTTTTGGGGGCATAGTTTCTTGGGAGGGAGAAGGGGCACCTTTTGGGGAATCCGATCAGAGCATCACTCATCAGGTTTGTGATTAAGCATGCCATCTTCTAGGTGTCCGTTTATTTTATATTTCTTGCCTTCCTCTTTTTACGTTTGCTAAGCTACTACTTTCATATGTTTAGATCGTTGACAGGGAAGCACAAGGACATAGGTTCCTCTCGAGAGATTACGTTCAACCACAGTGGGTATTTGACTGTGTGAATGCACGGATTATTTTGCCAACTGATAATTATTTGGTGGGAAGGTAACTTGTAATCCATATTTGTTTCTTATAAAACTATTATTACCCATCAAAAACTAGTTTCTTTGTCTTTATGCTTCTGTAATAGAAGTTACATGACCTATGCATCCTTATGTTTTTGGGTCCATTTTGGAACCCTTGTTGGTTGTAGTAGTGGTCATGGTAGGAATGTGCTATTTTATCAGTTTCCGTAAATTACGTTTGTCTACAAGGGCTCATGATATCTTTCTGCGGAACCATGTCTATCTATACGGGCATTCATCTATTAATTTTGTCGGGCGAATTTGGTACTAATTAAAATATTTATTATCTAAATTTGAGAAAGACAGAAACCACGTTGGCGTCCTTCTAATATGCAGGCACACTCACCATGTTCTGCCATAAACCTTGAGCATCATGCAAATTTTAGTGTTTTATTCTCTTTAAATAGACGGCTAGTCCCAACATAATTATGAGTGAATAGTTACTTTGAAGTTTCAAAATTACTCTTCTGCTAGAGAAAATTATGGGTAGAATTGCAATTTAGATTCTATTTACTAGGAATATAATGAAAAATAAATTTACTAGCTTGTTAGAGTGTCTATATGCTAGTATTATGTTTATAATTTGACTTATATTTTTCTAAAGTAGATAATTAAAGTGTCAAAGATCTCGTGTTTAGAGACTACAGTTGTCCTTTGATGCATATTTCTCAGGATGATAACTCTGACTGATGTTCTTCCTGGGTGGGTGTCTACAAATCAGATATGGAATCATTTTAGCCAGAATTTTCACGACGAAGCGCTGATTGCTTTTAGTCGGAAGTTGGGCTAAGCTTAGCTATGTAGTTTTTTCTTTTCCTGATGTACCAAAAGAAAGTGATAATATATTAAGTTCGAAAAGTGATTTATTATGTTAAGTCTTGTTTGATGTGATGTCGGAACTTGGATAAATAACTTATTTTATTCAATGAAAGAGTGAGTTGCATTAAAATGATAGGGCTTTTTTTGTAGTTTAGTAAAGTTAAGTCTAATTTGGTATATGAGCCCTAATTAATTAATAATGAAGCCGCAAGGCCATATCTACTGGGTTTATGTAAAATATAAAATTAGTTCCACACATTAACCCAAGGGAACAGTTTAGAAAATTTCACACACTTCTACAAACGTGTGTTAAGTTTAAAGAAAACTATATGTATGCTAAAGAAAGCCTATTTTGTTTTTTTAACTTTCATGGCTAATATGTTTCTTTTATTAACAGGATTCCTCCACCACACTTGTCACCTTTTATTAATTATGACGAAGAAGGAGCATACATTCCAGATTATGCAAAAACCATTAAACACTTGCAAGCTGCTGCCAGAAAGGAAGTCCTTCCACTTCCGGGTGTTGGGAATGAAGATCTGGAAGATCCTCAAAATCTTGTGGTTGAAGGTATTATTGGCCGAGCGGAGGCTAATGAGGCAGCTGAAAGAAAGAAAAAGGTAAACATGTTCTGAGAAAAAAAAAAAGGTTGCATTGTATCATAACAATGGCATGAGTGGAGGTGATCCCTTTTAGTTTACTGACACCGAAGTTTTTCAAATTTGAATGAATGCAATGCAGATGATGATTCTGGAGCAGCAATACCACGATGATTTGAAAAAAGAACTTAAAGGTGTTACATACACTACAGCAGGTTCTAAAGAAACTTCTGGAGCGGTGCAGACTGGAGAATCAGCTACCAATGTTGAAGAAAATCCTGATGATGACATGGGTAAACTTATGATGTCCCGTAAAAAGAGGAAGCTCTTGGAAGCCATGCAGGTGAGTTTCTTTTTCCCCCATGCATGTGTAATGTATTTTTGTTCTCATTTCCAACTATAACAATATTACTGTCTTATGTAACGTCCTGATTGCAAAGTGACAGATTGTGTTTAAACTTCATCTGTAAACTTGGATGGTCCGTCTTTTCAATTCTGTTTTCTCACCCTTATTTTTTTTTTATGAAAAATGTCATTCAGATATCTAATAAACGCAAGCAAGCTCAGGTTGATCTCATTAAACACCGGAAAAAGAAAATAGATGAAGCCAAGAGTCAAAGGAGTTGAAGAGATGCTGCATTCACTTCATTGTGTGTTATAGCTGCTGCTGGTTCACAAGGGTAGCTCATTTTTGTTTTCAGTATATGTAGTTGAATTCATTCTAGCCTCGTATGTTTTTGTAACTGATATCGTTTGACCCTTAACTTAGATTATTAACAAGGGTTAAGCCACCGGGACTATTTATAAAACTCTTTTAAATTGTCAAAACTGGTCTAATTTAAGATTTGCATTTCTTAAATATAGTTTGCTTTTGATTTTTGCTGTGCGTGGTTCCAAGTGTTGAGGCAATCAAAGAGGTTTCCAGTGTTAGAATTAATGTAGTAGAGTGAAAACCCTTATTTAAAATGTGAAGGTGATGGAGAACAATAAAACGTAGAAGTTAGATGCAAATCGGATTAAAATAAAGAGAAATGTTACAAAATTTTCGTTCGAAGAACTTGAAAGTTACCCTAACAACAGTAAACTAAAACCTAATGTGTTAACTATACTGAGCTTTTATGAATTATGCTGGTAGTCCACACATTTTTATCCAAATAGCTATTTAAAAAACATTGCTTTAAGAACATTGTAGAAAAAAACATTTTATTTAATATTATTAATGAAGATCCACACCAACTTTAAGAACATTGCTTCTTGTTCGATTCACTTCTTCAACTATTTCTTTTCTGCTGTCTATACTCATCTCGTCAAAATTGCTTTTCCCTGCAAATTCTACTCTTTCTTTAGTTTCTCATGGTGGTATATATATATATATATATATGTATGTATATGTATATGTATATGTGGACAAGTGATTTTATATACCAACAATTTTTATTCCGGTGGCTCAGACAAAATGTACGCACATATTCTGCTACACAAACAACTTGTTATCACGGTATATATGCTGTTTACTTCTATGTTAATATGCTATTATTTACTATAATTGTTGTAATATAGTCACATGTTTGGTTCAGTATTTGAAGTTTAAATGCTTATTTTATATATAAATAAAGAAACTTACTAAAAAATAACACAGCTACGTAATAGATTAACTGTATTTAACTTGACGTCAATTCATGCATATTAACTTTTCTTATTAAAATAGCCAGAACATTATTCTCTTCTATGGAGTTGTTTTCTTGATGAATTTTAAAATGGAATTTTTGGTGCCTGTGATTGTAAAGATTATAACTTTTGTGGGTATAACTTTAACCACATCAGAGAGGCAGTATAGGTTGTTGTTTGTTTTTAATAGAAAAGAGGGAGTTATGTGTAAACGTTTTCAGGGATATTTCAATAATATATTAAATGAGAGAGAGGAACAAATTGATAACCAATATTAAAATATATTAGTTAAAAATATATCACATTATCTATTTAAATTGTGCGAGTTGTTCTTTCGTGTAATAAAATTTTTCAATCCTTTTTTAACAATAATGTAATGTGTGTCAAACATTTCAACGATCCTTTTTATAATGTAAGCAATCAAATAATTAATTACAAATTCATCTTTTGTATTCTTTTGTAGTTTACTTTTAAGACTTAAAAATATCATAATTATAATTAGGAAACACAAATGAAATTGTAAATAGGGCATTATTCAAATTGGTTCGGTTTTCTTGAAAAATTTTCAATTTTTACTTTAACCAGATACAACCCATTACCCAATATAAATGAGAATGAATTAAAAAGTTTACACCATTAATTTTTATTATTCTGATGTATATAGGTCAATAGTAAAATTGATTAAATAAAAATTCAAAAAATAAATAAAATTCTTTACTTTTTCAGTAATCGAATTTATAGACATATTTCTCAATTCAGAAAAAGAAATCTACTGCAATAAAACATCTCAAATCATAAATAAAAAACTACTTGCATGACTTAACATAAATATTTTCTCAGTGCTGGTGGTTAAGGGGAAAATGCTCACAACACATGGCACTATATTGGTGGTTCAGTAATTGGATTTGTATACATGCTTTACTTAAAAAGAAAGTACATTTTACAAATTTTATACTTTGTTTAATTGATTGCTTTTCCAGTGAATGTGGCAATTTGCGATTAAGAGCATTAGTAAATAACCATCCAATCATCTATGCACCAATCAATCCATCACCCTTTTACGCGAAAGGCCAAACGGAACAGAATAAATATCAATCCAAATTTGAAATGTAATACTAATCCTTAAATCTTGATTTTGAAGGAAGGTGAATACAATGTTAAATTAATGGTTGGTGTAGTTCCAGAATAATATTTAAAACTTTATTGGGAAACATAGTATTCAGGTGCTCAAACTCAAGTTTGAGAAATGAAGTGTTGTGCAACAAGACGCCTCAGAATCTTGCCAGTGGCGGTCTTGGGCAAAGAATCAGTGATGAACACCTTTTTAGGGACTTTGAAGGTTGCAAGGTTCTTCTTGCTAAATCTATGCACCTCTGCCTCATCAATCTTTGATCCTTCTTTTGGGATGATCGCACAGTTTATCTGTTCAAATTTAGATGCACTCAATACTTCAACAAATTTAAAAGAAAAAACTAGAAAAAATATATAATAAATTTAAAATAAATAAAATTGTATATAAATTATTATTCTTTTAAAAAGGTATTTGCTAACAAAAGGATCCCAAAAGCTAATTTTTCGCTTAGAACAAACTATGAAACCTGAAAAGTATTATAGTTTGTTGATAACATTGAAATATATTTGTGTGCATATTTTTAGAGACAAAGAAAATTGATGCCGTGTGTTTTCTTGTACGCAAGAAGTTGTTATGGACAAACCAACAAAGTTTTCTGGGATGAGTACCATATAAGTGTTCCACTTAGCTTTCAGACAGCAGTTACTCTCATGCTACTGCATCATCTGACTTATCTTCTATGGTCTTAGTTTTGGGTGGCACCAGAAGAAAATAAAAATGAATAGAAGTTCTATAAATTCAAATTAATCCCAATGAGCTTAACGTTGATAAGAAAAATTCCATTCTCTCTTTTTCTTGTCTCTTATAAATATTTATTTAAATCCATCTTTAGTAATTTACATGGGAACTAAATTTTGTTTGTTTTCTTCGTTAAATACAACACCATATGCTCGTGAGTTTGTGCCACCTTTCTTTGCTAGCTTTTTTCGTAGACCCAGCTGGATTTATATGCTTATGAGTTTATAACCATTCTCTATTAGAAAGGGTTATTAAGACCAAACTATGATTAAAAAAGAGGGAGAAACAAAAAACTAAAAGGAAGAATAAAGGGAACAAACCACCACACGATTCCTTTAAATGATTATTTTCCCCCTAAAATTCACAGTTTAGGTATCAACTTTGATTTAGTTTAAAATATATCATAACTCATTAAAACAAAAGAATTCTTTTGTAAACGTTTTTTCTTTCTCTAATTCTAAAAACACATACCTCTTCGCCATATTTATCATCTGGAACTCCGAATGCAACTGCTTGGGCGATGTCTGGATGAGATAGAAGCACAGCATCAACCTCTATTGGTGATATTTTCTCCCCTTCAAAAAAATAATTTCCATGTAAAAAACGCAGAAAACTCTAATATTACTGATACATTTCCATATTCATTTGTTACTGTATTTCACTTTCCAAATATGCATGCCTAAAAAACAACAAATTTCAATCACATTTAAAAATATGAAATGACAACATAAAATAAACCATTTAACTGATGCTCCAATTTTATTATTACCTGACAACATATAGTTAAATACGAAATATTCCACGGGCCACATTGTTAGAAAAAAGTGTAAACACTTGGCATGCTCCGAAAGTTATTGCCTTATGACTCATAAACAATATTTTGCCACCCGTTTACGTTCCAATACAAATTAAACACCACAAATGTATTCTTTCTTTTTTTTTAAAAAAAACACCAAATATCATAACGATCTTTCTTATGAGCATGTATATTTCTTAATCTCACCATCATCATGTATACTTGTAATTTTTGGATTAAATTTCAAACCCTCTAACATTGCAAGTATGTAATCATGTTTAAGATGCATAATGCAAAGTGAGCAGTTGATAGAAGTATAAATATATATACCTCCACGGTTAATAAGCTCCTTGATCCGACCCACGAGATGCAAATACCCATCCGAATCAAAAAACCCGATATCACCGGTGTGGAACCACCCGTATTGAAAGGCAGAAATATTCGCATCAGGGTTATTTTTATAACCTTTGGTAACATTGGGTCCCCTAATACAAACCTCACCTTTCTCATCATTCTTTAGAATCTCACCCTTCTCGTCTAATATTGCCATTTCCTGGCCCACGGGCTTCCCGACGGACCCGGCCCGATGAGGCCCATCTTCGGGTAATGGATTCGTCGACATTAAATGCGACGCTTCCGTCATTGCATAAGCCTCCAAAACCGGTGCCCCAAACGCCTCCTCCAACCTCTCCAATATAACCGGTGCAAGAGAGGCACTGCAGCTCCGAATAAACCGGAGCTTCGGGTAAACCGGTTCCGGGGTTTTCAAATGACGCTCCAACAGGATTTGGTGCACCGTAGGAACAGCGGTGTACCACGTGGCGTTGTACGTTGACATGTCGCTCCAAAACGAGGAGGCGGAGAACCTCCCTGCCGCCGGGAGCGCCACGGAGGCTCCGGCGGCTAGTGAACCCAGCAACGCGGCGATTAACCCGTGGACGTGGAACAATGGGAGAACGATGACGGTCGAGTCAGACTCAGTGAGTTTGTACACGGACTTGATGTTCTCCACCGATGAGGCCAAGTTGTGCTGCGTCAACGGCACGCCCTTGGGGCGGCTCGTGGTGCCGGAAGTGTGGAGGAACAATGCCACGTCGGACTCGTCGTTAACGAGTTCGGAAATCGAGTCGGTCGGTGACTCGGTGTAACTCAGAGAGAGATTGAGTTCTTCGGCTTCTGCTTCGTCGAGCGAAGCTGTTGATACCGGAATGCTAAGCTTGGAAGCCGCGGCTTGAGCCGGCTCGTTCCCTTCTTTTGATGTTATCAAAAGCTTTGACTCTGAGTCGGATAAATAAAATTCGAACTCTTCCGCAGTGTAAGCCGCGTTCAACGGCGCCGCCGTGGCTCGCGCTCGAATGACGGCCAGAAACGTTATTATAAACTGAAAATATTAAAAAAGAATTCGAAATAATAATAGTTAATAAAGGAAAGATCAAATAGTCGTTGTTTTCTTTGTGTTCGCAATGAAACAGTGACGGAGGAGAGGACCTCAACGGTGTTGGGGAAGGTGAGTGCAACGACATCGCCGGGTTTGATGCCGGTGGAGAGGAGGCGTACGGCAGCGCGTTCGACAAGGTGGTGGAGGCGGGAGTGCGTGAGTTGGAATTTTCCTGAAACAGAGACGGCACGGTGGGAAGGGAATATTCCGGCGACGCGGTGGAGCGATCCGGTGAGTGTTGTTGGAGCCTGCATTGTGGTGTGGTTATGATAGGATAGATAGGCATTGGGAATGTGAGTGTGATACATTTATATATGATGGTGCCATGTGGTAGAAGAGGTGACGGTTTCGTAAACATGAAGAGTTCTTATTCCATACTTTAGTTTATTATAGGACAAATTATTCTATTCTAGAAAATAACTTTTATTCTGGCACACAAAAAAGTAAATTTTTATATAATGCTCTTTTATTGTTCATTGTCTCCATAAATTGATATTATTGTATTATTATAAAATAATACATTATTATATCTTTTAATTTTGTTTACTGTAATTATTATATGATACTATCCATGCATAATATTGATGATATATAACATTACTATGTTTCAAATTAGCAGAATCAGAACAAATAAAATATCAAAGAGCATGGTTATTTGGGAGGAATCATTATTTAGTCACGAGAGTTTCAGCTTCTACTAAACTGCTTGAATTAATCTATTTGAAAAATTATACTTTTGATTTTAATTTTTTTACTCATTTTAAATTTTTTATTTTCAAAGAAAAAAATAATGATATATTAAACACACAATAAGCCACGTTAAAAATTAAAGAATATGAGTAAAAAAGAAATGAATTGTCCAATCTATTTTATTACTTATAGAGTACATTTGCAACTTTTTTTACTTTTTGGAATGTTGAGTAATTCTTTTTACAGCACATAAGATCTGTATGTGTAATATAAAAAAAATGTGTAAGTATACTGTTTTTAAAAGAAATGCTAAATCTATGTAAGAATTGAAAAAATAAAAGTGGAGTGCAAGTGTAATTTTTTAAGAAAAATCTTAGTATAAAATTCTTCTAACACGACCTAACTTTTTTAATTATCGTGTAACTTTTGATATTTTCATCTTAAATTAATTATTTATTTTGTCACATTTATGTTGTGCCATATTTAAAATAATTATATAAATAATAATTCAATATTATGAGAAGAAATTTATTCAAAAGTGGGTACGTCAAAGAAGTAAAATAAATCTCCAAAACAAAAAACTAACTTCCTTTTTTTTTTTTTCATTTTCACTGGTATTATACGTCACTTGCATAGAAATTGTGTTTCATCCAGAAAAGTCCCTTTGGAGTAGTATCTATTACATCTTGCTATTTGGTAATCTGATTTATTAAAAGGGAATATTAATCTTTTTCTTTCTTTTCAGTAATTGTTGAAGGAAAAAAAAATGAATATTAGCTTTTGGTCTCTGATATGATTGGTTTGGCTAGGAAGGAATCTAGACATGGTTGGAATGAATATAAAGGAAAAGAACAGAAGCAGGAACAAGGAAAGAGAGAGGAAGTAGCTTTTTTTTACCATTTGGTTCAAAGAAAAGAAAACATTTTTTTTTAAATTTAAAAAGAATCACGTATCAAATTCCTCCCTAAATAAAAATAAAAATACGGTCAACATAAGAAAATATGAGAATGAACTAGTCAAGTATATATGAGTTCGATTAATTAGGGCTTTCACTGATGGGCCTGAAACAGATGAAATGCCCAATTGGATGCAAGGAGATTCATATGTGACCCTTTCAAAACTCCTTTAAAAATTATAAGCTATAACCTTCAATTGTTTAATTGATAGTAACAACACGAGTTTGAAAATTGCAAAACACAAGATCACATAACCACATCCCTTTTCTATTTATAATCCTTTGAAAACCCTTTTCTATCTAATTCTGATTCAGAAGAACTCGTTGTAATTTATACGAATAATTTATAATATAGTGAAAGTTACACCTTATTAAATATAGAGATCCATGTCCACTTCCAGCCACATGTGGGTTACCAGGAACCAACCATATAGGGAGCGTCTTACATCAGACTACATATTCAGGTGCAACTATTCCTTATTACAACCAAAACATAGTGTGACATTCTCAACTCATATACTACAATGGCAGTTCAATTTCTCTGCGTGTTCCAAGAAATTACAGTTCTTAGTTTGGTGATGGGGAAACCGCAGGTTCAATACTACCGAACTGCAGAGAGTTCACAGGTCCTGGTGCCACAATACCAGAACTTCTGAGTTCAGCCATTCCTCGACGAGCATTCACACCTTGTACCTCACACAACTTGGGAAGAAACACACCTGCAACATGAATTTCCTCAAAATCAGACATTAGTTTTGTGGCCACATAATTAATAATGTTACATATCTATTTGCGTACCTTCACCAGCTGCGAGATTGAAGTATAAGTCAACAACGTTGGGGCAGCTCTGGTAGCAGTGAGGGGAACAGAGCTTGCGTGTGAAGGTAGACTCAAGAAGATAATCCGATGAGATTCCAAGGGATTTTCTGTCCAATCCACAGGCCTTTATGCATTGCTCTGTTTCAATGTGATCCTTCACATTCTCAGCTTCAATCTCTGATGTCTTGCATGTGTATGCCTCCTCACCACTCCTCCTCACGCGCTTCTCCAGCACGCACCGTTTCCCACCGGATGACACAGCGAACGAACACGTGTCATGGCTCAGATTCTCGCATTCTATCTCACCTGCATTTTTCCGTTACAGCATTACGGATTCTTAGCTCAAGAAGAATATAATAACACACATATCATGAAAGTTTGTGTCTTACTTACCTAGAGTGGCTTGCAGGGTGAGAGAAAATGCAAAGGCAAATATCACGAAAGTTTTTGTGAAGGTTAAGGTAGATGCCATTGTAGGTTGAGGATGTGGGAAAATTTGATAATATCTATGTGGTCGGATTTGAGGAATGTTATTGTGAGGGTTGATGGGTGGTGCATTTTATAGTGCGTTTTGTGCCGGAATTATCGGATTTTTTTAATAGGAATTGTGGGTTTTGACGGAAAGGAGCATGTGGACTTCTCAACGTGAATTACAAGTTAGGGGATCATCAAGAGAAGACTACTTTAACTGTTTTCAAAATGCTTCTTTCTATAGTTTTTCAGTTCAAAATTCAATTAATCTATTTATATTAATTAAAATCTATCAAATAGATACATATAAAGTAAATCTGTTATTTTGAAAAGTACTTTGTTTTCAAGTGTTTGTAGTTGAAAATTCAGTAAACTCGATTGTTTGGTTGATGATTGATTAAGTTTGATGAAGAGTGAAGTAATAGCGGCATGAGTGGCGGAGCTTTCAGATTTTAGTCTTCCACCATCATTTGTCACATCACCGCTAACCTGCAACTTCCTTCCAACTACCAACGCTATCATCCTCAAAATTACAATTTTCAAGTAATTATGTTCACACACTATTTTTTAACTACCTTTTAACGGAATTATTCTTTCAATATCACTTCTTCTAAATTATCACTTGATATATCCTTTCACTTCTTCTCATTAACTATTAAAATCGAATATGTATCAACAAACTATATTGATCCAATTTTTTCCATGGTGAATCTTGATTGGACTGGATTCAAATTTAAATATATATAGAATCTCATCAAAATCTTGGACTGGAAAAAAAAGGATACACACCAAATATTGATAAATGATTGACAAAATTTAATTTTATCGTATTACTTATATAAAACCATGCATTAATTTTTCATGTATCAAAATATAAATATATATATATATATATATATATATATATATATATATATATATATATATATATATATATATATCATCTTGTTGATATGTTATAACATATCACTTTTGAAATGATTAACAAATGAAGTTGGCAAATAATTTATATTAAATGTATAATGTTATAGTACATTTGTATTTGAAATTATTTTCCATTTTGGTTGAGAGAGAGGAACGACGGTTTTAATAATTACTACATCCAATATATTCTCTATTTTAAAGAAGCTCTTTTATTATTTTGTCCTCGAAAAGTTCCGAAAGATGAAAATAAATTTAAATTACTCTTAATCTTAACTTTCAGACTATTAGACATACTGAAACCATAATTTTAAAAAAATCATATTAAATCAAATTAAATAGTATAATCTCTAATTTATTATCTTAATCTATAATTAAAAGGAAAATGATCAACTGTACACTAAATGTCAAGGGACATAAGAAAATTAATCATTATAAGTATTAAATCTCAATATTTTTGTTTGGTCTTTTTAAGTTCATAACCAAATTCCCCAAAATTAGAAAGCACTACAATACGTTGAATTCAAACTTCAACGAATTCATACAACACTAGTGTAGGAAAGAGATTTGACCGCGGTTATTTTGACCTTTTGGCTCCGGTTTTACACCCGAGGCATATACTGACGAGGTAAAAAAGATCTATTTATGCCTCGGTTATGAACCGAGACATATGCAAGGGTTACTGCCTCGGTTCTAGAGGGAACCGAGGCCTAATGGGTATCATGAATTAAAAAAAAAAAAACTTTCTGACCCACCGTCTCTAAAGTTAGGGTTTCCTCTCACCGACTCCGGCGCCGCAAACCACTTTGGCAGTCTCAGTAGCATCCTCGCCGCTTCAATTCAAGACGCCAAGGACCGCATCGCGCAGATCGAGTACGTCTTATGCTCCCAGCTCTATCCTCAACTTAAATCCGATGCGGCATCGAAACGGCACTGCACCGCCTAGCTCCAACGCGAGGTCGACGAGAACATGACACTACACAAGAACCTCGTGGAGTTGGTGCAGTCCAAGGTGTCCACTCTGAGAAACGCCAAAGAGAAACGAAACACTACGTTTTCAAAATTGGAGGACTGCGAGAGGGAGAAGGTGAAGTTGCTCGCAAGAATCAAGGAGTTGGATGAGAAACTGAGGAGGAAGACGCGAGAAGTTGAAGAGAAAGGGGCACGAAAAACTTGGTTCTGCAACGAGACTTGCGTTCGAAAATGGAAGAGAGAAAAAAATGTTGCTACTAACGCGAAGAAGACGAACAGTGGCGCGATTTCTTTTTAACCCTAAGAAGACTTATTGCCTCGGTTGATTTTAAACCGAGGCATAAACATCTATATGTCTCGGTTACATTTCACCTGAGGCATATTCCACTCAAATATGCATCGGTTATAGGAGACCCGAGGCATAAACATCTATCTGCCTCGGTTAGATTTGACCCGAGACATAAAAGTCTGCCACCTGTTTAAAAATATCAAAGCAGCGGGAAAAATAAAAATTTTGGGGAGGTTTATGCCTCGGTTCTATGTTCAACCGAGGCATAAAAGTTCGAAAAAATTACAAAAGTGCCACCGCGTCTTCATATACCTCGTTTGCGCATGAATCGGTGCATATTGGGCGCTGTAAAAAGTTTATTTTGCACTAGTGCAACCAGATAATATACCCACCTTTTATTCTTCTTTTAGTTCTTTTTACAATTATTTTTTTTTCTTTTAACTACCATGTTTATTAAGTAATGGTTTTAGTATCAAAAAGATTATTTTTAAAATAATAAAAAATGGTGTGTATGCATATTTCATAAGACTGATGCCAAAAAATAAAGAATATTGCTATTGTTTTCTTAATTGAGAAATGTTGAATATTGCTATTGTTTTCTTGATTTAATTTCACATAAATTAATTATTTTTTTTAACATTATGTTATTAATATTATACAATGACTTTGTAGATAATTAACTTTTACTGAAAATGTAATCCACTGCCTCTCAAATACTTTACTCATATTATTTAATATGGTATCAAATTTAATTCTAGTGAAGTACTTTTATTTACAATATTATCTATTATTGGATTACTCATATCAATAGAAATATAATCTTACATTTGAGGAATACACATGCTCGCATGTATTTGCAAATAAAATTTGTTACAAGTAGTAAATAGATATATCAATCAGGTATTTATGAGTAATGGATAACGAATAATTTAATATATTTTAATATATGTTTTTAAACAGAAGGAAGACTACTGATATCTGCATATTTATTACTCGCAAAAATTAAAATTAAAATTTAATTTATTGATTTTTATTAAATTCAATTAACAATTAATTTATATTTTATCAGTTTAATTTAACTAAATTAAAACTTAATTTATTTTTGTAAGTTAAATTCAATTAACAATTAATTTATATTTTATCGGTTAAATTTAACTAAATTAAAATAAATTTATAGTTAATTTAATTTTCATCATATTTCATATGTTTTCAGTAATTTATTTAGATTTTATTTTAAAAATTTATAACTTTTTTGAATATCTACGAGGATGTTCTTTTTAAAAACTTGCAAATATTTTTTAAGCAAATACCTTATTAATTACGAAACAGGTAACGAGCCGATTTTTTTATTAGGGTCGAATAGAAATACACGACGCTCCACCCAGTTCTCATTCCTACCTCAAGATAATGTCCAATAAATGCACAATCAAAGAAGAATGCCTCTCTTAGAATCATCACCTTTTTTATTATGTTTTAGTCACAAGTAGGTGATACCGGTTACATAAATGTGGTTAGGTGGAGTAGCACTTAGACATATTCCATGCAAAAAATATAAATGGTTTAATTGAAATATTAAAAATTACAAAAGTTATTTATATATTTAGAAAACAAAGAATTTTCTCAAAACAAAATCAAAATAAATCATTCAATCAATTGGTTTGTGTTCCAATCCTTCAATCTTCTCTATCTTAATAGAATTTCAAGTATTTTCATGCTTGTTATTCGTTATCTTCTTTTAAATTTTCCGGGTACAAGTGTTTTTCCATCATAAAAAAAAAGTAATTATTCTGACTATATATAATCTTTAACATCTTATTATGCGTGTCTCAAAGTTATGGTATAAACCTAAAATCACAAGACGTGTTACATTTTTTATGGATTTGTAATTAGGGAGGCCTAATTAAAGTTGTTAAAGTGGATCACAACTCATTCAACTTCATCATCGTATAACTTTTATGGAGGTGAGAATTCATGCATTTTGTGTCCATGGTTGAAACACAATATCATTTTCAAATGAACATCAGAATTTGCCTGTGTCTATATAATATGCGTTTTAATAGATATATTTGTTTAACTATATATATACATTCATTTGAAGAATTAATATAGATGTGAAATTATATGCAGTTATGAAAAAAGTTTGAAATAAAAAAAAAAAAAAAGAATTTGGCAGCGATGTCTGCGGAAGAATTGGGAAGACTAAGAGTAAAATTAGTGTGCATGTGTTCCCACGGTTAGGGAGATAATGTTGGCAAAACCTAACTTTGGCAGGGTGGGTGGAAGGAATGGAAGGTTCTACCTTATTCAAACTTCTCTTTCTTCATGCTCTCAAATCTCAACACGTGGGACTATTCACTTTTCTTTACATAATTTTATTATATCTTTCGTGGAAACCGTCTTATTTATATTTATAGTAGGTCTTAATTTGTTTTCATGTATATTTATATTTCTTAGATTTTTTTTATAGCTTTTACTTATTTTAATTAATAGTTTATTGAGTTGTTAATATTTTTAAGAAAAAAATTACTATTTTATTTTTATAATACATGATAAATTTTTTTGTGAATGTTTAAGAGTCATATTTCAAATATTTAAGTACATTCTTACAATTTAATTGAAATGATTTTTATACATCATATGATTTACTTACTTTGGGAATCATATATTATTCACTCTAACATTTTTATTTATGTTCTTTATTTTGTTTTCAAATTTATTTAATCTTTTGTTTTGTTATATTTCGTTTTCTTAATAAAAATAAATATTCGTAAGAATGACAACTGGATTGGGGTTTGTCCCTCTAATCATTTACTACTGGTCCCATAAAAAAAATTTGAAAATAATTTTTAAATAAAAAAATTAGTTTTAAAGTATAATTCTAATCAAATTGTATGAAAAAATGAGTAGCAATAAATTTGATTTTTTAAAAGAATAAATTTAAATTAATTGAACTATAAAATATTAATTTTTAAAATTTTTTTAAACAAGTTCATTTTCATAAGTTTAAATAAAAAATATATAAATCAAATTCTAAATACTTTTCGACGGTTAACAAATATTTATGAGTTGAATATCATAAACCAATCAATAAGAATATTATATTTACATTTTCGACGGTTAACTCATACTTCACCTTTAAATCAATCCAAAAAAGTATGTAAAATTATTATATTTACATATATCATCATGTCACATAAAACATAAGAGTAAATTAGTATTTAGAAAAAAAGTTATTCTAAAAATTTGGAACTTTTAACTATTGAAACAAATATAAAAATCAATTTTGTCATCTATTGACATATATCAAGCACTTTCACTGGATATTATTATTTGACTCAATATTTAAACTTTTCATTTATCTACTCGACGTAAGCACTTAAAGTAGTTATTTTCATATATGAATCCACTAACTATAGACAAATCTTCATCTTGTTTTCCTTACTAAATATTTTATTTAAGTGATTTGAATAAAAAAAAATCTGCAAATTTCATTTCATCAATGACTATATGTAGACAAATTTAACAATGGATAATTATTATAACTGCTGAATTTCTAAAATAGAGATACAAAAAAGGATTAATTCTGATTCAAAACTTAAAACAATATATTTGTAATTTGTATTATACTACACTTATTCATTTTACTTATTTTTTTTTAATATAGAACCATGTGAGTTTCTTACACATCTTGCAAAAAATTTTCACCTTTGAAACATTTTATCCACGAGTATTCACAAATGACGTCAATTGCTAAATTTTTCCGATAAATATATTAAAAACAATTTGGTATGTATCCTCACATATGTGATTCCACGAATGTTGAATCATAGGTCAATTTATATATAATAAACTTGACACCAACTTAAAAACTTATTATAAATTATTTATCTCACTCATCTCCGCTTGATATTTCACTAACATCAAATCATTAACAATTACAGAGTGAATTTTCAACCCGTCTTTTCTTATTCTCTTTGATTTCAAATTTAAATTTTGTTCTTAATATTTATTCTACACTAAATTCGGTTTATAAAATATTTACTTGAAAGAAATAACAACCAAAAACCTTACTAAAAGTGTAATATAACATAAATAGAATTTATGATAAAATAAACCAACTATCTTATTTATGAGAATGAATTAAATTTAATATGCATGGCCAAATAAGTTCACCACCTACAGGATGTATTTGTGGGCTGACCTGAGCAATCGAATCCTTACCATTCACACACTACAATAAAGACTTTCAATTTGGGCGCATCTTCCTGCACCTCCAAGGCTTCTTCTCCAAAATTTACTATTATACTCTTCATTAATATACAGGTGAAAAGTGGGTAAGTGGGTAAAACACAATAAATTTCATTTACTCCGTGCCAACTCCTCTGCACCCCATTCATACCATTTCTTCTCCTGTTTATTCTTTGTCTCATTAACTCATTACTGTGCATTCATTAAAATTTGAAATATTTGTGAAACGGAATACGGATTCTGTTTCAGAAAAATGTGAAACGGATTTTGTAATCCGTTTCACAAAATTTTCAATTTTTTTTTTGTGAAACGGATTACAGAATCCATTTCACATTTTTCTGAAACGGAATTCGTAATCCGTTTCACGAAAAATTTGAAATATTTGTGAAACAAAATACGAATTCCATTTCATAAAAATGTGAAACGGATTCTGTAATCCGTTTCACAAAAAATTTTTTCCTTTTTTGGAAACCAAAGATGCTCCCAACCTGAATATTATATGTGACAACCAATTTTGAATAGCTAAAAACATTGCTGTTTCAAAATAATTTTGTCAACTTGTACGACTTGCATGTTGGAAGGCACCGTTTCTAATTAATGAAGAAATATCCTTTGTTTGTTGAGATTATTAATTAAAAGTTAACTGGGAGAGAATGTACACTCCTTTTCCTCCCTGATCATATTTCCTTCATCCTCACCTACAAACAAAAAAAAACCCTTCAAAGATGATGAAGCCAAACACCCAATTTTTTATCCTGAAACCCCTCTATTTTCGCATCACCAATTCCTACATCATCATCTTCTACCTCCTTGCCCAAATCACTTCCTCTCAAGTCGATCCTAAATTCACTGCATGTGCACCCAAAACCTGCCCCAACAACAACCAATCTATAAGTTTTCCCTTTTACATCCAAGGAACGCAACAACCTTACTGTGGGAGCCCTGGTTTTGAAATCTCGTGTGCCGCAAATGGCTCCCCTACCCTCAATCTCTCTCACACCCAATACCTCATTTGTTTCGGTGAAAAAGCAAAAAAAACACCAAAATGGATTCCAGGTTCCGTTTCAGCCTCCTCCGAGACGGATTCCAGAATCTGTTGCAGTGAAAAAAAAAAAAGGGAACGGATTCTGTATTCCGTTTCAGCTTTCTGCGAAACGGATTTCACAATCCATTTCGGTAAAAAAAAAAAAGCCAAAACGGAGAAGAGCGAAAGATGGGGCCTGCGGAGTTGCGCAAAAGAAAGGAAAAAGGAGAAAAGGAGCCTGCGGAAGCTCTGTGGGAGAATGGGAGAAGAACATAATGTGGGAGAAGAGTGTGTGGAGGCGGTGTGAGTGGGAGAAGAGACGCGCAGCACAACACCTAGGTCAAAGATTCTTCTGGGGTGCATGGAATCTGATTCTTAATGCTTTATTGGAGTGCGTTTTGGGGTGCAGGGTGAAAGTGTATGGTTTTGGGGTGCAAATGCGGTAAAAGAGATAATAACTCTTAATTTTTACCATGAACAAACATGAAAAAAAATTTGGTTTTGGAAGTACAGGAGATATTATTGGAAGTGGGAGAAGCCCCCTTCAATTTTCAACTTTGGACTTTTTTAAAAGTGAAGTCTTATGTAACTAACTATGTTTCACATTTGTGACCAATGTCTAAAAAATATTATAGGACTACTCATAAAATGATAAAATTTGAACTATCATATACCATAAAATGTTTTAAGGTTAGTGGCTATAAATTTTGACCATATATATATATATATATATATATATATATATATATATATATATATATATATATATATATATATATATATATAAATTAAGGT
>Ga0099822_1002718_pt1 | contig 22195 bp, 12 predicted proteins | sample CowpeawhiteBW_FD_76839 | JGI IMG/M metagenome (GOLD analysis project Ga0099822, IMG submission 76839) | Root nodule microbial communities of legume samples collected from California USA - Cow pea white BW | ecosystem: Host-associated > Plants > Roots > Nodule | place: USA: California | collected... | reverse complement strand
GGTGTATCTGTTCTATATTTGGATGGAGATACACATTGTGCTCTATTTGTGGTGAGCTATATTTGTGTTTGTTGCACATATATATATATATATATATATATATATATATATATATATATATATATATATATCTTGTTCACCTTCTTTGAATTTTCTGGAAGATTTATATTCTCTTCGTTAAAGCTGTGATATAATTTATTCACAGATAGTTTCACTGATCATTGAGGCTCTTACGTGGTGCTCTATGCTTATTTTGATTGGGGTTGAGACTAAAGTCTACATCCGAGAATCCCGATGGTTCGTCCGATTTAGTGTGATTTATGCTATTGTAGCGGATGCTGTAATGTTCAATCTCATCATTTCTTTGAAGGACTTCTATAGCAGGTTTGTTGGTTAATAATAACATGGCATGCATTGACTATTGAGATTTCACTAAGTCTGTACTTTCGCAGTAAATGTATATTTGACTAGAAAGATAAAACTTAGTACGTACAAGAATGGAGGAAGACAATATGTTAGAAAGGATGAACGGTTAAAATAAACAAGTTGATTAATAAAGGAGGGGAGGAAAAATATTAGTAATATATTCTTATACCTTTTTAAACATTAATGGAGGGAATGTGTGGTAAAGTAGAGCTCGTTTAAAAATTGAGTCACATCTCTCTCTATTTCCAAATCCTCAGCATTGCAAGGGACACAAAATCTAAGGATTGGTTTATTTTGGGTCCATGCAATTACATAAGTCTTTGTATGCATCTGTAGTATATTATTTTAGACTGTCCCACTCCCATTATATAAAACAAAAGAAGCTGACATTTGGTTTCCTTTGCAGTTCTGTGCTGTATTTGTACATCAGCGAGGTGGTTGCTCAGGTATCATGTGCTCTTCAATTTATTGTCTTGTGATCCATTATACTTTATATCGTTTTTGCTTGTCTGAAATACACTTTTGAGTCTCCTTGAGGCTGCCAATGATCCTTGTGGCCCTTGTAAAGCTTTCAAAATGAATGTTGTGCATTTAAAATTAGCAGTCACTTTCATTACTGTTTCAGACTTTGGAGCTAACCTTTTTGGAAGTATGTGGTTTTACTGTTTTAATATGTCTTGTTGCTAGTTACTTGTAATGTTGATTTACATAAATGAGTGTAAAGAGGAAGAATACAGAGCCTGTATGTTGTAGTATATGGACGGGGATGAAAAGAAATAACTTGATTCAGCCAGGTCCCATATGCACACTTGAACTAGTAAACTATTTGTAGTACAGCTTTAACAAGCCTGTCCCAAATCTCTTTTGAAACCAACATTACACTTTAAGGCTGTCATGCTGGATCCTTGTATATGTAATCATTTTGACAACATGCCTCCATTGCGTCAAGAGAGTAGCCTTTCTACTTTGGATTAGATTCTGTATACCTGATGGAAAATTTGGTTCTGGTGTTGAAGCTTTAATTTTTTGTTGCATTTTGTAGGAGTGCAAAACTTGCATTATTTTTAAGGTTGTCTTTATGAATTTTCTTTATTGTAATTCTCAAGTTTGCTTTGAGGGGTTGCTATTTTGCATTTACGGTTTGATTGAAAATTTTTGCAGCACCATTGAACCTCTTCCTCCTTGTTTTTTCCCCTTCTACCTTCATTGGACATGTTGTTATCCTCCCCTACTTAGAACCCTAATAATTTTTTCTTTTCATAAAGAGTTTATGTGTTTTCTCTTTTTGGGTCCAGGTTTTGTTTGGAATACTTTTGCTTGTGTATCTTCCTACTTTGGATCCTTATCCAGGTTATACGCCTATTGGGAGTGACATGATTGTTGAAGTTGCATATGATGAACTTCCTGGAGGAGATATGATATGTCCTGAGAGGAGTGCCAACATATTTTCAAGTATGTATCACACATTTTGTATAAATTTTTCGAACAGTTAAAAACATTGTGGATACTTTTTGGAAAATGCTTTAATAATTATTGTGAAGAGGATTTGGAGCAGCACACTCTGGGTTGAATAAGCTATTATTTTTTCACGTTTTCTGCTGGTAGTATTAAATGTTTTTGATATTATTAGCATGCACTCCACTGTACCAGCATCCTTTAAATTATACTCTCTGATTAACTTGTTTTTGATGGCTTCTTCCATTGGCAGGAATAGTGTTTTCTTGGTTGAATCCCCTCATGAAACTAGGATATGAAAGACCACTGAATGAGAGGGATATATGGAAATTAGATACATGGGAACGGACAGATACACTAATCAATAAGTATTTTTTCTCTTAAAATGCTATCTTTCTACTAAGTAATCACCTTTTATTTTTGCTTTATAGTACCTCTTGACTCTGTAGGTTCCAGAAATGTTGGGCTGTGGAATCTCGGAAGCCAAAACCCTGGCTTTTAAGAGCATTAAATGCAAGCCTTGGAGGAAGGTATGGATAAATGAGGAATAATAGATCCCAATGCCCTTTTGTTATGTTCCCTTTCTCATCCTGCTGAAAAACTAGATTAGTAAGTGTTATGTAGACAAAACAGAAAATCAAGAGGTGGAAGAACGTGTGTTAATTGATTGGTAGCCTACGTCTGATATCTCAACTTATAGTAGATCCTAGATAAATATTAGGATGGTGGTTTTTCAATTATTCGTTCTTCAATCAAGTTCTAATTGATTGCTACATGGGTTTGGTGTTGGCTCTACCCCCCCTCCCTATGGTTGGTTGTAATATCTTGTATCTTTTCTTTTTATTGCATATTCCTCTAGAAGCACATGATTGTTGAAGCTTTGGGGTGCCAACCTAGTTGGATTTGATTTCTAAGCTTCATAATGATGCTTTCTGTAGTGAAACCTTTCATCATAAAAAAAAGCTCTAATCGGTACCATGAATGAATCCAGAATTACCACCCTTGATTTGGGGCCAATTCCTCCTTAATTCATGGCACATTTTTTATTTTTAACAGTTTATAATATTCATAATGCTACCCCTAGCCTATACCTCAATTAACTTAATTTATATTACAAGCTCTAATCTTTTGTCTGGTCAGACATTCTTTTATCAATGTCCAACTTCATCACAAAGTTAATGTTGTGTAGATTGTACATGATTTTATTGTCTAGAACATCCTTAATTCATAGAACTTGCCTCAATTACTTTCTCTTCTCTTTGCATTTCCTCCTTTATCTAATTTCAAGAGATTTCATTAGAAGGGATACAAAGAAAATGAATCTATCCTTAGCTAGTCTCTTATGTTATAACCTTGTCGTTTGCTGTAACTTATAGCCAAAGGATATCTTATTGTCATACCTTTATAGTTTTTATCTCTTTCCTAGTAAAATTCTTTATGTATATTAAAAATTCACCCAAAATACCAGCATGCCTAGACTATAAGTTTCTAGCAGTTGGATAATGTAAAAATAAATGGTTGGTAATATCAATTCTCAGAGTTTAAGAAACAGATAAATTAAATAGGAGGGTAGTGGACTATATGTAGTCATCCTTTTAACTTTGTATATTTTGGGCTATGTAACCCTATATATTGTTGGGGTGCTTTAACTTTAGAATGGGGTTAGTACCATCTACTACTAGTTCATAATCAGAGAAGAAATGTAACATCAATAGTACTTAGTGCTGTGAAGTTGATTTGCATATGTTAACGAGTAAATATACTTCTACGTAGTAAAATATGTTTATGACAGGGAATGCACTTCCCTTGTTGTTCAGTATTAAACTGCAGTTGTTTTTATTCCTTATCAATGTTTATCATTATACGCATTTCATTAATTTATATTCATTTTGATTCCTGTAGGTTTTGGTGGGGAGGATTTTGCAAGGTGACCTTCAAATTTTGTTGATAGATTTCATGGATAAATCATGGATTAAATTAGATAGGATATGTTGTCTGTATGTGAGTTTTTCTGATTTCGTTAGGATAGTTGTCTGTTTTTTCTTTTCTTTCTACAATATATATGATTTCTCAATAAATGCTAATAATTTGTTTGTTACAAACATTATCCACTGTCTAGCAGAAGAATATATAGAAGATTTTAGGTTGGTAATTCGTTTTGTTATATATCTACTACTGCTGAGGTGAACATTATGATGCTTAAAGTATTTATGCATCCACTTAGAAGGTACCATAATATCAACTAGCAATTTAAGTCACTATTAGAGCTCATGGACATATATCCAATGGGTTGTAAAGCTATGTAATTATCCAGGCTTGGTTTACTGGCAATCCTCTGTTATACCTTCAGTGTAAAATATATGAAGACCATTTCATTTGAATATTTGAAACTGTACTTTTGCATGGGTAAACTGCTGAATTGAAAACTTTATGTCTGATTTTTTTCTTTTGCTTACAACATGTAGATCGGCAATGATATTTCCCAATTTTTGGGCCCACTTATATTGAATCAGCTGCTACAGGTTAGTTGCTATTTCCCTGGATTGTCACTGTTTAGATGCTGATCGTGCACATTTAGTGGTCTAATGTGAAGATCATCCAAAAATTTATTACGCATGCAAAGACAAAATTATTCTCTAAACATCTTTTTAGTTTTATTTTTAACAATTGTCGTAATGTCATTTGACTTGTCCTACAAATTGTCTGCAGGCTATGCAAAATGGTGACCCGTCCTGGACTGGCTATGTTTATGCCTTCTCAATATTTGTTGGAGTGGTATGATTCCAATTATTTAAACTCTTGATTGGTAATAATTGATTTTATTAAATTCATTCTGATGCTTGTATTTTTAATTTGCGATATTATGCTGATTGCAAAGATTTTACTATTGTTCTTGTACATGTTTAGCATTTGCTTCTGCATGTTTCCAAGTGTTGGCAAACAATAACCACATTTTTGTGGTAAATTTGTCTGATATCGATGGTGACGTGATGGAATTATGTGCTCGTAATTTATATTTTTGCATGTTTTTACTTATCAAGAGCCTATCTAAATTTCTCTTTGGCAGGTCTTTGGCGTGTTATGTGAAGCTCAATATTTTCAGAATGTTATGCGTGTTGGTTTCAGGTTAAGATCAACATTGGTAAGCCCTTTCTATTTTACATACATTTATTCACACCTTTATTTCCTGTTTCTTTGTTTGTCGAAGGACTACTTGACCTAAATGTTTAAGCCATTTAATAGGTAACAATGATTTTATATTAAAAGATTATTAGATTTGTAATAGAGTCTTTTTATTCTAAAAGTATCTGTTTTTAATCCATCCTTCCTCTGCATTTGCTGTACCTTTTAACTTTCTATTCTTACCGAGTCCAAGGGTGGATTAAGGTGTTTTTGTTGTATTCAAGCCAATGAGGTCACTTAGTCAACTGCTTTGAAATTGCCAGCTTCGACATCTTTGGTACATAGATTTTGGAGCATTAGTTCTATGCTTCTTGCTAAAAATCTACCCATGTAAGTATTTTGGGTCATCAACCTTATCTTAGGAATGACAATGTATTGGGATCACACTTAATTGTGGACACCCCTAGCCACTTTAGTTGCAGTCTCTTTTATTGTTTCCTTAATTTCAACCTCAAGTGTAGAGATTTAGTTCTCTACATTGACTTGAATGACTTAAATAAAATTCATATTGCTTTGGCACCTTACAAGCAAGTTTTGTTGTTATTAGACAATGAATGTCTACTGAAATTTAAAACCCAAATTGTAAGACAGTACATGTTTCTATGGAAATTCATCGAACTCAGCAAGTAGTTGCATTTAACATGTTGAGTTTGGTATTCCATTTATTTTTTCCTCTTGTTTTCTTCCTTGAAGGTGGCTGCTGTATTTCGCAAGTCTCTAAGGCTTACTCATGAAGCACGAAAGCAATTTGCAACTGGAAAAATAACCAACTTGATGACTACTGACTGTGAGGCTCTTCAGGTATGCTTTTGTCTCTGGTGTCTGATGTATAAATTTCAATTAAGCAACCCCAAAACAACTTTTATATTATTCTTATAAGTTTGAACATACTCGGGGGAATGGTTGTGGAGTCTGAAACAAGAGATACTAATTTAATTTACTTGTAAACAAAATCTTGAAACTCTTTGTATGCTATAAACTTCCTTAGCAGTATGTTTGATGTAATAGTGCTTCTGCGATTAATCTCACCCCATGCCAAGTGACAATTATATTTTTTCTCTTGGACAGCAAATATGTCAGTCACTTCACTCTTTGTGGTCGGCTCCACTTCGAATTATTGTTGCTTTGGTTCTTCTTTACCAACAACTTGGTGTTGCTTCCCTTCTTGGTGCCTTGCTGCTAGTTCTTATGTTTCCGTTACAGGTACAGGAGTCCACCTACTTATTTTTTCTACATTATCACGGCATTGTAATTTATTAGTATAAATAAATATACTCTCAGGAAGGTAATTAAATTAAACTAGTGTATCAGATTACAGTATATTTCTTTCCTTCCTCTCCCAAACTTATCATTTGATTCCTTCCTGGAGTTTCATGTAGTTATAGATCTTGCAATTCATGATTTGAATTGTATGGTTCAGCTAGTTAGTGATTCTATCATAAGGTGAATCTCAAATCATTTTAAAACTTACTATACATGAATGAATTGGTACAATCTCATTATAGATACAAATCACATAATACTACAATTGGTTATTTTCTATCTTTTTAACTCCTCTTTCACTAATTCTCATGTAAGAAATTGAAAAGTCACTTGAGATTACATTGTTAAGCGGAAAGGAGTTGAAGGATCTCTTTTGAACTTATCCTATTTGATTATTCTACTATTTCGTTTGTCACTCAATTCATGCATGAGCTCTATTTGGCTGATCCATTGCTTCACCTCCAAATTTTCAAAATAAAGGCTTTTCAAACTTCTATATAAACTTATAATTTAATATAGCATATATGTGGAAGTTATTTTTGTTGTCCTGAATCGCTAACAATTATGATTCATGATTAAAAAAATTGCTTGGCAATTCACGAGTTGAATGTTGATTTTATAATCTTCATTCCATTAAATCTACTTTTGGGAAAACCAATAAGTATCTTTTGCAAGTTAATAATTTACATCAACAATTGTATTTTTAGGTTGATATCAGTGGTCTGGCCTTTGTGTATCATTATAGAAGCTTACTGAAAACACAAATTAATTTGATTTTCTGACTTTAGTAATGTGTTTGTGGAAGCAGACATTTATCATCAGTAGAATGCAGAAGTTGTCCAAGGAGGGATTACAGCGTACAGACAAAAGAATTGGTCTTATGAATGAAATCTTAGCTGCCATGGACACCGTAAAGTATGTCTTTTGCCATTAATCATTAATTGCAAGTATCATTTATATTATTCTTTCATATATAAAATGTCAAGTTGTTACAGTTTTGTTGTTGGTTATGGGTTCTTGGATTAGGTATTATGCATGGGAGAGTAGTTTCCAGTCTAAAGTACAGATCGTCAGAAATGATGAATTATCATGGTTTCGTAAAGCATCATTACTTGGAGCGGTATGACATACAATTCAAGATATTAGTGTTACAATTGTTTTCATCTTGGCTGTGTTAGAATTTAACTAATCTCAGGTTGCACTTCAGTGGGCTGGTAGTATAAGCGACTACTGTAAACTGCTAAATATTTGCGACATAAATATAGTTTCCATCGAGTAATAGCCTCTATAACTTTCTTCCTCTTACAATTGTTTCTATCTAAAGCTGAATGAAGAAACCATGATGAATTCATTGCCATAATGGATTGCTTCCCGTCCAACAAATGATTCTTATTAATGAAACAAATATGCACTTGATGATTAGGTTTGATAAATGGATAAGAGACAACATTCTGGACAACTATTTTAATGGACATCTATGGCAGTATTGAAAGTGACTTGAAATTGTAATTAAATACAATACTGAAACTGATTACCTGCTCAATTGTGTAGCTGACAGAATCAATTTTTCAATACGAGTAAGAGAAATGTAACATGTGATGAATGATAGATGGATTATTTCTGAACAAAGAACAATTTTTACTTTACCACTTAGCAGCCAACTTTTCTAAAGGAATGATTTTTCCTTTCACTTCCCTTTTTAAATAAAGTAAAATTGCAGTGAAAGGTCTAAGAGTTCCCACTCTACAAAGCACAGATACATAATTACTGTAAGATTTTAGTGCAGAATTATCTTGATGTACAGTTTTCCACTGTTGCAATTTCGTAAAATATAGATGTTTAGCATGGAAATCAAGTAGTTTTTATCCTGGTATTGATTCTTGATTCCACCCTTGTATTTATTGACTTTGTTTTTGGCAGTGCAATGGATTTATACTAAATAGCATTCCAGTTTTTGTAACTGTGATTACATTTGGAGTCTTCACCTTGCTTGGAGGGGATCTGACACCTGCTAGAGCTTTTACATCACTTTCTCTGTTTGCTGTGCTCCGATTTCCTCTCTTCATGCTTCCTAATACTATAACTCAGGTCAGGTTATTCTCATTTTCACCTTTCTTTTTGTTTCGTTAATTTTGCAGCCAGATGCCTTTGTATGTATTTTGTACTCTCCTCCATTCCTTATTCTCATACAAAATTTAATTATTGTATAATCGACAGAGTGAACGAACTTGATTAGTTTATGAAAAGGGGGAAATGAAAAACCTGCTTACTTTTTATGTTATCTTAAATGAGTTAAGTGGGAAATAATACTGCACCAAGTAGTTCACTTTGACCTAATTCTTCTTTTTTTGTGTTAAAGGTGGTTAATGCGAATGTATCTTTGAAACGACTGGAAGATTTGCTCTTAGCAGAAGAGAGAATACTTCTACCAAATCCACCTCTTGATCCAATTTTACCAGCTATCTCAATCAAGAATGGATACTTTTCTTGGGATGCAAAGGTCGATGTCCTTTTGACATTCTGATGCTTATATATTTCATCAATAAGTGCATATATCTGTGGTTGCAGAAAGGACATCTGTTCACGGGCACTGGCACCCCCGTGCTGGAAAACAACTTTTTTTTATCAATTGAAATGAATTCATGTTAATCTAGCATTAAAATATTTTTTTCCAGAAGTGTGTGCCATACCGAATATTGTTGTATTTTATATCCTTAGGAACTCTGAAGGTCTTACATCTTGAATTTTCTAGAAAAAAGCTGATAGTTCAATTTTCTTTCTTCAGGCGGAGCGTCCTACATTGTCAAACATAAATCTGGAAATACCTGTTGGCTGTCTAGTTGCAGTTGTTGGCAGTACAGGAGAAGGGAAGACATCATTAGTGTCTGCAATGCTTGGAGAAATTCCTGCAATTGGAGATTCAACCATTGTTTTGAGAGGAGCAGTTGCTTATGTACCCCAAGTTTCATGGATTTTCAATGCAACCGTAAGTTAATATTATAGTCTATTTACCAGTTCATAACTTTTAAAAATGTGAGAAAGAAGATAGGAAGGTGGTGAGAGAGAAAATAAGTTGGAAAAGTAAACAGAAATCCAGTAAATGGGCCAAATTTTTTAAATATAAGATGCTGACAGTAAACCCTTTATCTAAGCATACCCAATTGAAATAACAAATGTCTCATTTTTTTTTGCCGATAAAAAAAATGTCTCATTTTTGTAATACATTAGAAAGAAGCATCCTCTAAACATGGTGAATACGAGAATGTAGTTTCAAACCATATGCCCCAATTTGTACTAAAAACTCAATTAACAAATGATTCTTGATCTTTACTTTGGATGCATCACAACTAATCTATAAAAGACTTGTTACTTAACTCTCTTTACATTAGCCTTATTCAAAATTAAGCTGCAATCATGGTTGGGAGGAGGCATTCCCAGGTGGTATTTGCTGAAATCCAAGATTGACCAGATATAACAAAGGCTTGGGCAGTCTTATCCTGATAATTTTTGTTTAATGGAGTTACACAGTTAAGTTTTAATATGGTACCAAAATATTTCTTAGATCTACTATTGAGCCACTCTTATTTGCCTTGGGCCACCCACATTTATCGACATTGAAGATGTCTTGTGGGGGGTGTTGAGATATGTGAGCAATGCAGTGCTTACACAGCTTGGGACATTGATAAGTACCCCAGCAGTTGGGGAACCTATCCTCAAAAGCTAGCTATTGAAGAGATGAACCAAACATTTAAATATTCCACCGAGCATTCCGTACTACTCCAATATGGGATTTGGGCACCCCATTATACCCAAGTTCCTATCAAATAGTCTTCGCTTTAAAAATCAGTCTTGTTTTATAAACCAGTTTTATGTTAAGTTTTGTTCTAAAGCCCAAATTTTAAGATTATCCTAGAAATGTACCACTCCGTATGCCCTTTTCTGATGATTTCCTGTAGTTTTGAAGTTCTTCGATGTGAATTTGGCAATCAACACTTTCTGTTTTTGAGGATGTGAGTTAAAAATCTATTATTTATACTTTGTAATAGAAGTTTTGGAAATTACTTGTGTAGGGGCTAAATGGTTTTAATTTCAAGAAGGACAAGACTTAGGTGCAGTGTTTTTGGTGATTCTAGTGTTGTTCCTGTCAAAATTGGACTTTTGCGGTTTTACCAAAGTAACCCGTTTTACTAAACATTAATTGCCAAGGTGAAATTTTGATATCTGAAACTTTATTTATTTATTCAGGTACGGGATAATGTTTTGTTTGGTTCTGTCTTTGACGCAACAAGATATCAAAGGGCAATAAATGTGACTGAACTGCAACATGACCTTGAGTTACTTCCTGTGAGTGTATATGAGCAATGACCTTGAGTTACTTATATTGAATGCTCTGTTTAATTCTTGGATTTATGTTGGTTGGCTTGCTTCCTTCTTTTTACTCACATACTCAATGACTAGGGTGGTGATCTTACTGAAATTGGGGAAAGAGGGGTAAACATCAGCGGTGGCCAAAAGCAGAGAGTTTCCATGGCTAGGGCTGCGTACTCCAATTCTGATGTGTACATCTTTGATGACCCCCTAAGTGCTCTGGATGCGCATGTTGCTAGACAGGTTATCTTCGTGTCAACTGACTCCACTATAAAGAGACTTCCTGTTATTTCTATTGCTTGACTGTTCTATCTCGAAAGTAAATTTATGCTATGGCATTGTTTTTTGGACATCTTATATAAATCTTGACTGTTAAATGTTGACACTGATTACCACCCAATTCAATTGTTTCTGATGCTGGAGTGCTGTGTATACACAGGATCTGCCAATTGTTTAGTTCATGTGTAGTATAGGAATATATGATCAAATTTGTGATTTAGAGTGATTTTATGTCTAGGATTTTATTGCAGCTGGGTCTCCTATTTTTATTGATAAAAAAAATCTACTTCCTCTTTCTTTGGCAGTACATGCCATGAGGCATGCCTTCTATTTACATTTCTTATGTTTAAATACTATTGTTCTCTCTTTCATATAACATGTATGTATGTACATGTACCTGCTAATATCTGCGATTTATCTGTTACATAACAGGGCACATATGCCATGGGGTTAATTCTATTGGTGAAATTATCATGCTCATGTTCTTAGAGATACTGAATACAGCATGCAATTAGTTTTCTCGGTTCAGTGACTGTTGCTTAAAATGGAAATATCTCAATTTATGTTGTTGAAACTCGAAATTTGATTTACAATCTTAGTACTATCTTACAACTGTCTAATCTGCCCTACTATAATTTCTCAGGTTTTTGATAAGTGCATCAAGGGAGAATTAAGAGGGAAGACCCGAGTTCTTGTTACGAATCAGCTGCATTTCCTTTCACAGGTTGATAGAATCATTTTGGTCCATGAAGGTACAGTGAAGGAGGAGGGAACTTTTGAGGAACTCTCTAACCATGGACCACTGTTCCAGAAGCTTATGGAAAATGCAGGAAAGATGGAGGAGTATGAAGAAGAACTTGTAGATACTGAAACTACAGATCAGAAGGCCTCTTCCAAATCAGTGGCCAACGGAGAAGTTGATGGTTTTGCAAAGAGTGGAAGTAAACCAAAAGAAGGAAAATCAATCCTTATTAAACAAGAAGAACGGGAAACAGGGGTTGTCAGCTTGGGTGTTCTAGTCAGGTAAGAAGATTAGATGAATGTAAATGAACTGAAAGACAGTGATTTCAAACCATTTATTGCACCTGCAAAAATTGGGTGTGATGAAAAATGCCATTCTTAGCTGTAATCGGCATCCATAGGGATATGGAATGCAGTGCATATTTATGCCTTTATTTTTCCATTTGCTCCTTTTTCGTGTAGTCTTTATCGTCTTGGGCTCTTTTTAGGTACAAGAATGCATTAGGAGGATTTTGGGTGGTTATGATACTATTTGGATGCTATATAGCTACCGAAACGTTGCGGATATCAAGTAGCACATGGTTAAGCCATTGGACTGATCAAAGTGCTACAGAGGGTTACAACCCTGCCTTCTACAATATGATATATGCAGCTCTATCATTTGGTCAGGTATAGTTCTCTTACAAAATCGCATTTCAGCCCTCAATTTAATTGAAATGCATCTATGGAGTGTACTAATTTCGAATTGTGTGTTTCAGGTTTTGGTGACTTTAACAAATTCTTACTGGTTAATCATATCAAGTCTTTATGCTGCCAGAAGGTTGCACGAAGCCATGCTTAGCTCCATATTACGGGCTCCGATGGTGTTTTTCCAGACAAATCCACTTGGAAGAGTTATCAACAGGTTTGCAAAGGATCTAGGTGACCTTGATCGGAATGTAGCTCCATTTGTGAATATGTTTCTAGGTCAAGTGTCCCAGCTTCTTTCAACCTTCATCCTCATAGGCATTGTCAGCACAATGTCCTTGTGGGCAATACTGCCATTGTTGGTGTTGTTTTACGTAGCTTATCTATACTATCAGGTATAGTCATTACCATTATATTATTGCTTTTACTCAATTGAGTTCATATTTTGAAATCAATTTGTTTTCTCTTTAATTTCTATGTTTTAGAGCACTGCTCGGGAAGTGAAGCGCTTAGATTCGATTAGCAGATCTCCTGTTTATGCACAGTTTGGAGAAGCATTGAATGGCTTATCAACAATTCGTGCTTACAAAGCATATGATCGTATGGCCGATATAAATGGGAAAGCCATGGACAACAACATTCGATTCACATTGGTGAACATAAGCGGAAACAGATGGCTTGCAATCCGATTGGAAACCCTGGGAGGCCTCATGATATGGTTTACTGCAACCTTTGCTGTCATGCAGAATGGTAGAGCGGAAAACCAGCAAGTATTCGCATCCACCATGGGGTTGTTACTTAGCTATGCTCTGAACATTACCACTTTGCTTACTAGTGTGTTGAGGCTTGCAAGTTTGGCCGAGAATAGTTTAAATGCAGTTGAACGGATTGGCACTTACATAGATTTGCCTTCTGAGGCTCCCTCTATAATTGATGATAATCGCCCTCCTCCTGGCTGGCCTTCTTCAGGATCCATAAGATTTGAAGATGTTGTTCTTCGCTATCGACCTGAACTTCCTCCTGTGTTGCATGGCTTGTCTTTCACCATTTTCCCAAGTGATAAGGTTGGCATTGTTGGTAGGACCGGTGCAGGAAAATCCAGCATGCTTAATGCCTTGTTTCGAATTGTGGAATTGGAACGAGGAAGGATATTGATAGATGATTATGATGTTGCAAAGTTTGGGCTTGCTGATTTGCGTAAAGTTCTGGGCATCATACCACAAGCTCCAGTTCTCTTTTCAGGTATTTATGATAAAATAAGTTTCTGAAATTATGTTGGCAGTCTTTAATACCAATGCTAAGGTTTTGATTCGGATTCAGTTGTCCAATAACCAAACAGAAAATGTTCAGTCAGGAGTTAGTTGTTGAAGTTGCGAATATAAAAGATGATGTTGAAGAGGTGTTCGCTGCATTTTAAGCAATTTTAAATTATTAGAATACGAATTAAGAATAGTCAATAAATACCCTGAGGTCCCTACAATAAATTTATGATACAGATACAGAGATGAATACTTATGGACGATTAGATTTTACAGCCAATAAGTAATATGGGAATGATTTCTGGGCTCTCGATAACTTCTTTTGTATATACCACTGGAAACTACCTATGGGATATGGTAAGAGACAAAGGGATATTTAGGTATATATCTAATTAAGCACATGTTCAATAAGCTCTTGTCAAATGACAGCCTATTCATAAATCGACTGTCAAATTTAATGAAATAAATTAAAAATAGCTTATAAGATCATAATCACTTTTATAAGTTCAAAACGTGAAACAAACTCTTGGAAATGTCCTCAAAGTCCAATTAAAAAAATGATTAAATCTAAGGATAAATATATTAATGTGAAAATAATTAAAAATTTATACGACTGGGAACGGCTTCTGCCACGCTTATTGATTGGTGAACTAGTTAACCTCATCATTGGAAAAAGTCTGGTCAAATTTGGTCTAGAAATATTTCCAGGCCTCAGTGATTAGATCAGGCTCAACCTTGTTTTCTATCTGTACAACTGATAGATAGATTATATATGTTTTGTCAACTTGAATTATTTATTTTTTATGTTTTAATTATTTACAAAACATAAAATATAAAAACGAAACAATATCATTGTAATAACATTAAGCTCGGCTCACTCTTTGTAGGAACTGTGAGATTTAATCTGGATCCTTTTAATGAACACAATGATGCTGACCTCTGGGAGGCTCTGGAGAGGGCACATTTGAAGGATGTGATACGGAGGAATTCTTTGGGGCTGGATGCTGAGGTAAATGCAAATAGGTGTTTTGCTAGTGGTATTTCTGTTAATGAGTATTGTTGAAAATGGTACCATATAATTGAATAATTGAATTTGATAATCATTGAGTTTACCCGCCTGTTGCTTTTTGCATATTGTCATGCTACTCGCAAACCTTTTTACTGTGAGTGGTTTGTGATGTCTTTATCACTTGAGAGAGCGTTAGTGATTCGGTAATGTAGTCAGACATGCATAGTAATTGTATAAATGCATCGATGCTGAATTTAGAATATGGGTGCTCTATATTCCTTATATTTCCTCAATTCCTCTTGTGTGTAACTTGTTGGCCATGTTCATGGGTATAGGACGGACCAAAGTAACAATTTTACGGATGATAAACTGTTTACCTACTATATTGTGGATATGCTTTAGAAGTGCGGATTATCCATTTTTTGTTAGAAATATATATTGTTGGAATCAGTATTTATTGGTGAAAGTGTGGTATCTAGGTATCCGAGGCAGGAGAGAACTTCAGTGTTGGACAAAGGCAGTTGTTGAGTCTTTCCCGGGCTTTATTGCGTAGATCAAAGATATTAGTACTTGACGAAGCAACTGCAGCAGTTGATGTTAGAACAGATGCACTCATACAAAAAACAATCCGAGAGGAATTCAAATCCTGTACAATGCTCATTATTGCTCATCGCCTTAACACTATTATTGATTGTGATCGGATTCTCTTGCTTGATGGTGGTAAGGTATGCGCTAAAAATCCAACCATAGAGATGGCTAACTCATACTATGGTTAAAATTCTTTGGCACTGTTGTGAGTTATGTCAATATATATACATGGAAGCTTTTTTTTTTAGGAAAATTGATATTTTGAACAAGTTGTCGTCATGAATGCAGACTGCCTTTATTTTGGCTCAATCTCTGACCTGATAATGGCTTTAATTCAGTGTTATATTGATGATGCTATAATTTTATGTTTAAAGGTTCTTGAATATGATACCCCTGAGGAGCTGCTGTCAAATGAAGGTAGTTCTTTCTCGAAGATGGTCCAAAGCACAGGAGCTGCAAATGCACAATATTTGCGGAGCTTAGCACTTGGTGGGGATAAATCTGAAAGAGAAGAAAATAGGCATCTAGATGGACAGAGAAAATGGCTGGCTTCTTCTCGGTGGGCTGCCGCTGCCCAATATGCTCTCGCTGTTAGTCTCACCTCATCCCACAATGACCTACAACGGTTGGAAGTGGAAGACGAGAATAGTATTTTGAAGAAGACAAAGGATGCCCTGATAACTTTGCAGGGGGTTTTGGAAAGGAAGCATGATAAAGAAATTGAGGAATCTTTAGAGCAACGTCAAATATCCCCCGAGGGATGGTGGTCATCTCTCTTTAAAATGATTGAAGGTATTGTTTCAATCTATCTTTTGCATATCCTTCATCAGCACAGATTATGCAAATCGAAATGATTTTAGTACTCCAATTCATATATGCACTTAGGAAAACATTTCTGTCTTAGTGAGTATTTTTAAAAATACGACAGTTGTTGGACATGTCTTCAACACGTGTCAGTCACATCGGGTCACAATTAAAAAAATTCAGCTCAAACACCACTTCCATTCATCTTAACATGGCTTGAGCACAAATAAAGAGAATGAATTGAGACTTAACTGTAGATACCTTCCATACGCTACTATTATAAAGAAGTAAAAAAAGAATAAAAGAAAACGGCTTGCATTATAGATTTTACAATACTCGTAACATTTCTTTGGTTTGTTTTGACGAGACCTTTATTTTAATTATTTAGAGGTTATTTGTTAAGATGTTCTCGTGAATTATGTAAGTTTTAATTTTCAATGAGATTTTTAGGTTGATTATATATTTTTGTGGTGTTGTCTGTGTCTTATATTTTGGACATTAACATTGTTTGGGTGTCTCTGTGAGTGTCGTATCTTTGTATTGCTGAGTGGGTCCTCTATAGATTAGAAGTAATTTCAGGTATTTGATTGTAAAGTGATGATCATCTAAACATAGCCTGAGAGTTTAAAAATAATTTGTCCCCCTTGCAACGTGATGGGTTTCTGAAGAAAGCATTAATTTTGAAGGCCACTGGATGATTTTGAGATTTGTCTGTTTTCCCCTAATTTAGTTGGTTCCATGGCTCAGATAATTTTACCAACTTTGCTGATTTTAGACTGGCGTTTGAATGAAAATTTCATGATCAAGAATCCTGCGATTTTAAATGTGGTTGGAGATAAGTATATAATTTCATATTTATCGTAACTGGATCTATTTTGCCTCTGTATTAGGTATTGCTATGATGAGCAGATTGGCCAGGAACAGGCTCCATCAATCAGACTTTGGTTTTGAGGACAGATCAATTAACTTCGATGAAATTGATATGTAGGGAAAGCTGCACTACTTCAGATCAAATTCAGAGACCCAAGGTTTTGCTAACTCTATTTTGCCCAGTAGCTCTAGCTCTACTACCGAGCTATGATATCGTAGGAAATGCAACAAATGTCGTATTTTGTAATTTCTTGGTTAAGAAAATCAACTTATATATATTTTTTTTAGCGAATAGGACTTGTCATTTGTTTTGGTGAGTAGAACATTTTATTATCAAGTATTGTAATTTTGATTGCCTAAAGAATTTTATTTAAATGCTCGATTCAGGTCCCAAATACTTCAAATTTTTTACTGTACCGTGCTATGCTCCAAAATTTCTGCTTGAGTGTATTAATGCATCTTTCAATATTACATACGCTTCAATATTAACAGGGAAGGGTTTATAAACAATGATAGGTTAGGATTTTTCTTGGTTAAGGTTAATTAGAGTTTTCATGACTAATGTCTCACTTTTCGATAGTTACCAGCTATAAATTTTTATTGATGTCTGTTGTATTTTTGTCAATATTTGTAGGGATTCTTTTTATCAATATCATTAATATTATCTTTTATCTAATGTTGATCAATTTTTTTTCCCGACATTGGTGTAACTTTTAGCTAATCTTAACTAATATTTTATATGATAGATAGACAAATTTCTTTTGTTAACATCAATTAAAAGGTTTGGAAAAAGATACTTAATAACACACAAAATAATCATAAGTGACATCCACCGAAAATGATTTTATCTTATAATAATTTAGAAAAATACTTATGAACATTAATATAATTTTTAATAAATCTATTGAAAAATCATCTTGATTAATATAAATTAAAAAATGTAATTAATTAATTTTAAAATTATTAAAATTAAAGAATTATTAAAATTAAAGAATTTATGTATTTGGTTATATTTCAATTTTTTTATTCAAATAGTAAACAAAATATTCAAAAAGCAAAATAATTTAAATTTTATATATTGAAATTTTATATCTATGAAATCCTTTATTGAAATACATTACAATTATGTTATTATAGAAATTAGAAGAGAGTATGCAACTAATTTCTTTTACAAAATCACAAATAAATTATAAACAAACTACTGTTTTTAGTGTGGTTTGTTCCTCATTTTTGTAGTTTTACTCACCACTGTAACAAACATAGCCTTACACGCTCAGTCGCGAACCCTTTGGTGGCTTCTGTTTATCTTTCTTTTCTTCCACAACGTCATTCATCACTCACTGCTTCTTCACTTTTCCAGCTCTTCTTTTGCTACTGCACACCATTTACTTTTTGTCTCGTTCAGTCGCTTTCCAAGATGTGGAGAAGCTGCACATCAAACCCTGCTTCAAAAGTCTTACCATTTTTATTTTCAACTTTCTCTTATAACAACTATTAATTCCTTTCTTCTACAAAATGCAGTGATGTATAATATTTTGACTTGTTCATATCACGCAAATTAATGGAAGGGCCAAGAAATTAATATCCCAAGAGGCTATGGAGGTATCCAACTTGATTGTGTCGTTATTGTACAACATTCGATTTGCCTATTTAACAAGTTGGTTCGGAAGAAGAAGAAAGTGAGTGCCCCCATTCAATTTTGCAAGCCAAGAAGAACATTATCCTTCAACATTTTCTATTTTTCGAGATCCCTTTACACTCATCTCGAAAACCAAACCACCAACAGTAAGGGGTGCTATGAACACAGTTGTGTGACCTGCGATTTAGAAAGCAAGCACAGTCCCCAGTTGGAACAATACACTATTCTCTCCTCAAATAAAAGCTACACAAAAGTTAAACCATCAATTATGTTCAACTTTTAGGTTTAATTATTAACCCATTATTTATTTTAATTCAATTTAGCTATCCAAGCAACAAATATTAGCTTTTATCCAGTAAATCACACTTCTTTGAGTTCACTTTTAAATTTAATGAACAGATATACCTGTAAGATGATTTTTAGACTGAATGAATTTTTTGATTGGAAATGGTTAAAATGATTTATTAAGAATAATATTAATAGAAATAAAATGGAGCATTGCAGGGTGAGAGTGGTACTGGTCATTTTATTGCACAGAGGAAGAGTTGCAATCTGTGTGACACAGTTTGTCTTATGGTCGGTCCATCAATGCAGCGGGAATATTGCTGCCCCTGTTTTTCACTCTCTCTCATATCATTCTCTTAATATATACATAAAAATTAATTAAATTTAAAAAACACAACACTTATAAAGAAACAAATGTAATAATTTAAGAAAATAAGATTGCCGCGATATTTATTATAACAATATTATATCATATAGTCATGAGAATATGTTTTTAATTAACGAGAAAAGCAAGTACTTACTTTCATCCATTTCATCTTAATTAAATCATACATATTAAGAAAAAACAATTATACGTCAGTGAATAGAATAATTTCGTTAAGACGTCTTTAAATCTTCTTTATATATTTAAAAATTACAGTATTATATGTAGTTGTTTTATTTAATTGGTTTGCAACATGGAATATATCAATTATTGTTGAACAATATCCGCTCTCACCTATTTAGTTTTTTATTAATAATAAAGAAAAGAGTGAGTATTTACTGAGGATAGAATGAGATTGTAATTACTGTATTGAGAGAAGTAGCTAACATTTAATCTGAAAAATTACAAAAAGATTAAACCACTATAAAATGGAAAATTTAATATAAGATCGTGTTGATTATAATTAGTGTATATCACAACATATATATAAATTCAAGCAACACAGATAGAAGATGTATATATAAATTATAATATATATAATTATTTTGAGACGTTATGAGAATCTAAAAAGTAGGATGCACATGATACACATATGCCAGAAGTTCTGCTACTCATATATTAACGTCATACTCATTATAATATTTTTAGGTCTGAGGTTAGTGTGCATCCTGGGTCCTCAATTATTGTCATCAAGAATTTCATGTCAGTAAATGATAAAACCTCAGAGAGAGTTGCCAGAGAAGGTGACAGCTTCTGAAACAAACAGGTAAATTTCTTCCACAAATCTCTTTTTTAAGTGTAATTACAATTTCACCTTTTACCTAAATTTGAATGACTTTGTGATCTTTTCTTAGGCAAAATTAAGTTCTTCTTGTCTGTCAATCCAATAATTGGTTCCTCTTACTCATCATACTGTTACCAGTTGCTGCATATATAGATGAGAGAGTTCTATAGTTAGTTTCGGAAAACATTTGCAGAAGCTTCCTTTTGAGTTGTCTAACTTATTTTATGAAAAAACCAGATTGAATAATTTCATGGTAAATTATTGACCTAAAGATTGAATAATTTCAAATATAGAAAGAGTCGGGTTAATCATTCACCACGATCGAAACCCTATTTCTGGAGTTGAAGCATTTTTCCGTTTAGGGTTTCTCAACCCACTAATAAAATGATGATTATGTGATTTATAATTGTAGAAAAAAGGTAAATAAACTGTTGCATTATCTTGAGTGACAAGAAGTAAAAAAGGAGAAGTGATTGTTGTGACGTGAGTTAGTAGTAAAAGCTTGGTTGGGTAAGAAATTTGGTGGTGGTTCAGATTTTGTCATGAAGCTGAGTAGAAAACAAAGGGTGATGAATATGGTGAGCGTTTTGGGAAGAAAAGGGTATGGACCCATGGCACCAAGAATTCCACTTGATGCACTTTTTGCTGGTCTTTCTGAAAACATGAACAAAACGATGGGTCCCTTTGCATCGATTTCTTGTGAATCTGCTTCCAACAAAAGGATGAAATAATTGAAAAATGATGTATCCTTGATCAAGTGGAGGGACCCTCTCTCTGTTGCTTCCAATCAACATAACAACATGCCATGCATGCACTCTTTTTCTTTACCCATCCAATTATCTCTTCACTTTCACTTCATTACGTTGCCATTCCCTTAACTAATTCGACAACATTTTTAATGCCCATCAACTTAATTGTCATTTCTTTCTACTTAAAACAAACATCACACTTTCATGCTTTCAATTAAGGACAAATATACTATTTTGCTAAAAAACCAATACTTTCCTTCTCGTCCTTTTCATCCATCTCATGTTTCTTTATGAACTCCAAGAAAACATTAATTATGTTTTTTTTTTAACTGATTAAGAAATCAAAATCAAAGATTTAGACTACGTAATTAAGGATTAATTTTTATGATATATCGAAAAAATGAAACTTGGCTTAATATAACAAAATTCGTGTACGAATTTATTTATTTTTGTTAAGTAACTTAATTACTTTAAGAAAATATAAGCACAGACAAACCCATCTATTAGACTGTTGGTGATGTGTTATTGCTTAATTATACTCTTGTATATATGCTTATCAAACTTTTGAGGACAAATAAGAGAGTTAATTATAGTAGCAGGGATAGATAGAAAAAAAAATACAAAATAGAAAGTAAATAGGTCTAATAAGCGTTAATTAAGTATGTGTCTTAATATATGCATGTGGTCCTGATCTTATTAAACACACGAAAAATGAAAGTGCTCATTAATTAAATGATTGCAAAATAAATTGGAAATGATGTTTTCACGTTACAAAATGCCTTTATCTAATAAATTTATTTTGATGCTTAATGTTTTTGTCTGGGGGTCTATAATAATAAACATTAAGTACAATTGAATTAGAAGTGTTTCATATATAGCATTTTTTAAATATCTATATAGTTTCTTATTTTTGATAGAGATCTATACACATTAAAAGATATATTAATAAATTATATGTTATGTATAGTGTTGTAGCAATTATATGTTACATGATATGGATAGAACCTAAGACAATTGACGAGTACTTGATAGAATAATTTGTAAGTTATCCGTTATCGTAATCCTAAAGGATAAAGAAAGAAGGACCACAAAGGTGTTAGGGAACTTTTTCTTTAGCATTTGTCTAATCTTCCATGAAACACCTTCGGCCACCACAACCTCATCAATGGTGACATATTATGTATATATAGCTACACTATAGTTACCTTTTATGATCATCCACCACTTTAATTAATACAATTTAAACCAAAAAGGGGAACCCAACATTCTTACCTATTTAATAACATTTAAACCCTTCCGATTACCTTTATCATCATCCCCCAAACAAAACGGAGATGTCTTTTGGACCACAATATTATATGGGTTTTTTTTTTTTTTTTCTT
>Ga0099822_1002709_pt1 | contig 22231 bp, 16 predicted proteins | sample CowpeawhiteBW_FD_76839 | JGI IMG/M metagenome (GOLD analysis project Ga0099822, IMG submission 76839) | Root nodule microbial communities of legume samples collected from California USA - Cow pea white BW | ecosystem: Host-associated > Plants > Roots > Nodule | place: USA: California | collected... | reverse complement strand
TATATATATATATATATATATATATATATATATATATATATATATATATATAACTCTTTCATGAATGATAAAGACATCTCAACCTTTTCTATATTTTTCAATAGAGAATAAGTCTAACTCTCATCACGAAGATGATTATTATGAAAAAAAAAATTCTTTGAAATATTTAACATAATTTTAGTTAAACTAGCATAATTTTTTAGTAAGTGGTCCTCAGTCTTTTTTTTTTTATTTTGAGGGTTAGTTTTGAAGTTTGTGAATGGTATGTTTATAGTAAATAGAGTGGTTCTGGGCTGTTTTTGGATATGCAGTACAGAAAGGAAACTCATGGTTTTCAAATAAATACTAAGAAAGGTCAATTTATACGATTCAAGGGAGACAACACTTCAACCACAAAAATCAACAACTAAAGGATTCAAATTTGAAAAAGAGCAAAGTTTTCAGTTTCCTTTTTTTTATATTCTTTCCTTGCCTCTTTCGTTCTTTCTCTCTCTTATACTTTTTTTTCTTTCATTATTCATTGTTTCTAGTCCAAAAAGATAAAAAAATAATTGAAAAAATAAAAAGAAAACTCGTATTTTTTTTTTTATGTACTTTAGTTATTGTTACCACTATACACCAAACTAGTACGATTCATCTACCGTGAGAAACAACTCATCTATTAAATAACTTTAGTTTCAACATATCGATAATTATTAGTCATGATAATGTTTTTGCTTCCTCTCTCATATCTCACACAACAATGACATAATCAGAATCAAGATTCTTTGTATTTTTCCTTTCTTTCTTCGTGTTTTTAAAATACATTAATTTTGATATATTAAAAAAATATTTTTTAAGATATAAAAATCGTTATAATCATCAACATAAAAAAAGAAATCAATAATTAAAGAGTTCAAATATGTAAAATCATGACTTATACATGAACTTATCCATCTCATTTTTTTTTTCATGTTATATATAAATTCATTACATCCATTTTCCCCCCTTGCATGGTTTTTTCAATTGATTATTTTAATTTTTTTTAAGTTGTTCTTCTCTCACAAATGATTTTCTTTCATTTTTGCCCTAAATAGGAAGAGTAAAGTATAACAAAAAAAAACAAGAAATAAGGAGAAAGAAGGAATTTACACAATTGTTCTGAAATTTATGAAAGATATTCTGTAATGAACTTTACAACTTGGCATATGCTCCGTATGAAGAATCAATTATTAAAAGTAAAATTGAAGTTGTCGGATTGAGAAACACATAAAATGGTTCATTATCTCCTTAACATGTCTCATTTGAAGAGTCCAATAGGGCTTAATTTGGAAATAGATAATACACATGCATGTCAACTTTGTGCTTTAATTAAATTCTTTTATTTATAATGGAAACACTATGATTGAACTTTAAGTCACTTACTTGGTCATGGAGACTTGATAGTTGCTACAGTGTGTGAACTATTTTCAATGCCTTTCACCCAACACATTTATTAAAACTATTATTCATCACACTCCTATGATCATACATACATACTTACTCAACCTCTTACATTATTTATTTCAATTTTTTTTTTCTATTTTTCATAAAAATAAAGTCGTGTTTGTTTTTCTTTTCTTATTTTTTTTTTCAAGAAAAATGGCTTGTAAATTGTAAATGGCTTCCTTATGAAGAAGAAGTGTGATGTCGGTGTTGGAAAGTGGGAACCAACGCTCATTGACATTAGCTTTTGTCCCAAATCACACTCTCATTTTCAAAGTTGCCAATAAAGAAGGGTTTGAGTTTAGGGATCAAAAGTAATTGAAGGGTATTAGTGGAATACAACTAATAAAGATATCAACAACAACAACATATTCTCTAAAATACTCTTTATCATCGCCTAAATTAATGAAATATGAATTTTATTTATTATTTACTAAATTTTACTTCTAATAAAACTTAAAAATAAGATTATATATATTGGAAAAAAAAGTATGTTAAAAAGTATTATTGAGACTCTTTTTTAACTAAGTATTTTTATTTTTATTCTCGTTCATTTTATCCCAAGATCTCATCTCCATATTTGGAAAAAGCCGAGTAGAAAATGTCTTTGAAGACTTTTTCACAAAGACAAATTGAATTTAAGTTATATTGACCTTAATGCCACAACAAAACTTACACTCCAAATAAATAAAAGAGACTTATGAAATGAACTTAATGCCGACAAGAAACCTTTATATATATATGAACCATATAATGTCTTGAATATATTAATTCTTATTATAACGTGTGGTATATATGCATTTTTTTTTTCAGTAAACTACTCCATTTAAGAGATACTTACATTATAGTTATCTCCTTTTATTTAAAAATAAATAAAAAATGAATATACTGTAAATAGTTTAGTGTTTTTGAATATAAGAAACCCTCTTTACACCACTGAACAATTAAAAGGTGGTTCCCAATGATATATTGTCGTTTGTTTTACATTTTTCAATGCCTCCAACCACTGAACATTTGGTTTTAGTATTCAATAGTTGAATAAAATTTTAAACATCTTTATCATCAGCTTTGCACAGTGAGAAAGGTCCCATCCGAGTACGTAGCAGCCAACTGAAGATAATCACTGTTTAAGTAACTAGTTTAGCGACAGTGAGCAAGATCACCAAGAACTAACAATTTTTAGTAATCAATGTTTATTGATTGCTAAGTTCTGAATTTTAACGGTATAGAGATTAAAAGGAAATGAAATGTAATTAAAGCATATATTTGTTGTTGAGAAAAGAGTTGTGTGGAAGAATGGTGTATTAACTGGAGGAAATTGGAGGCAGAAGAAAAAAAGAATTGATAATGTTGGGAAATGTGAAGAAAGTTGATTGTTTTGATAGACTTTAAGGGTAGAAACAAATGAGTTAGTTAAGATAAGAAATTCCATGACTTCAAGAAACACTGAAATTTAGATATAGATAGATAGACATCACGGATAACCAATTAGGGTATCCTTTATTTACGAAGGCTAAGTAAGTGAAGTGTGAAGGTTATGTGTCTGCTTCTTTTAAGACAAAAAGAGGGGGGGCCGGAGGGAATCTAACCCTAGCCATTAACTATAACCTGTAACATGCCACCAAACATTCCAAAACAATATCTAATTACACTCTTTTCTCCCCTACCAAGTACTCTTTTTTTTATTTTTTTATTTATTTTTTATATACATTGTGCAAACAAATATCTTTGCCTGCTTACAACTATGCATTATAGATCCTGTCTTTGCTTGTCTCCTAATTAATATGCACTTTCCCATTAATTAATTAATTCATTAGTTTATATGTATCTGCTACATTTGTTTATTAATTTAATATGATGAAAAAATGAGACATAGACGTTGGGAAGGATGGGAGAGCAGAGATTCCACTTCCTTTAATTCAAGAAAGGGATGGGGCATCCTTCCAGATTCAACACCTGTTCCTTGACCAAGACTATTGTGCCATTCTTTGCTCCCATACCCCTCACACCATTCTTTTTTTTTTATATTTTATCAGAAAATTTAACTAATTAATGATGAATTAGTATAATAGAGTATATTATTAGGGCATGATGAGTGAATGAGGCAGGTCCAATAAAATCCAAAACTCATTGAATTGTTTTGTAGCCCCCAGCACTTTCCCTTGGCTTACATCACCCATTGCAGAGGCTGTCCCCAACTCTCTACCACTGCTAAGTAACTTTCTCTGCCTTACCATCGTACACATCATGAATTATACATGCACAGTACAGTTTATTTTAGCCCCTTAATCACACCAACCCCTCCGTTTTCTCACTCACACGCGGGACACACATGAAACCATTGTTGTTGTTGTTGTTGGTACATTACACAGGAAGAATCCGTTTGGGAAATCATGGAGACAGCAATGTCTGTCACTGTCATGAAATGAAGGCAATAAATAAATGGTTGGGTTATTAGGTAATCTATAACATTAATGCTTCCCCTAGCTTTTCACGATATTTCAAAACAGTTTATTTTGTATAATAATGTATGGTCAAAGGGATAGGAGTATAATGGCCTGCCTGTCAAGCTTTTTCTGGTGTGTCAGAGTGGGGAAATCAAAGTAATGAGTTCTTCTCCATTTAGTCATTATGTAACTTACACATTCATCACACATGAGAGCCTACCAGGTGCAAACAAACAACATTACCATTACCATCAAACAACAAAGAGTAAAATTTCAAGTCTATAGATGCTGTCGTTGAAAAACTTTGTTTTTCTGATATGCTTCTTCATCATCATTTTCGTTAGGAAAATTTTCCACCACTATACCAGGTTTTGGATTAGCTGGTGTCATTTTATGTACATGCTGCGCTTTCTCTTTGCTTCCTTCCTACTAATTATGTATCACTCACACGTTGCTTTCGACTTCCACTCGAGGAAACTGGGAAACTTGTTACATCAACGTTTGAATTTGCATATCATGTGAAGAATGTGAAAAGAGATGACGGAATACCATGTCTTCCCTGGAACTGAAACAAGGGTTGAACAAGAAGTGTAGTGAGTGAGACTAATCCATTTTCTCATTTGGGTTCAAAAAATAATAACTCTCGGCTCATCCTTTTGGGGTAAGAAAAAATTATAAGAAGACTAATATCTGACACCACTCATGTATGTATATAAAGAAAAAGGATTTTCTTGCTTACGAAAAGTGATTAGCTATCGAATTTACGCATTATTACTGAAACTGGTTAGTACACTGGTTAGTTTGCTACTAGTGGCTACGAGAGTGTGATGAAATAGTATTGAAACAGTAATGTGATGTTGATATTTCGCTTCCTGTAAGGGATATCCTGGCACCACTATCTTGTTCCTCACGTAGCAGACAACCGATCGAACAAAACTACAAATCCTAGTTAATGGAAATATGAAAAAGCAGTGTCTGAGAGATATTAAAGTTAATTAAAAAGGTGGTAACATTTATTAGGTGCGGTGTTGTGGCCGGTTGAGTAGAATAAATGGTTGTGGTTTAGGAAGTTAGCCTGGGACTGGAATCATGAGTACATGCTGATACCTAAGAGTGTCAGGAAACAGAACGGTAAGCGATGGAACATGAATTAATAAAACATATAAAATATGTATATATGTGTGATAAGATGGATGCTGCTGCAGGAGCATTGGGGTTCAGGATCAAGGCTAAGAGTCACAAAGACATGGAGCTACGTGAGGGACAATGTATCATGATGTTTTTAAACCACATATATATATATATATAAATATAATACATTATTGATATTACGTTTGGCCTATGCTGGTGGTGGTGGTGGTGATAGATGATGGTTCATGAATTTGATTGTTTTGAAGTTTGGAGGATATTGAAAGAAAAAATGAGGAGTTGGGGAAGGGAGAAGGAAAACGGGAAGTGGGGTCTGAGTAAAATATTAAAATATTAATTTTTTTGTGTAGAATGAAAAGTATATGGTTCATTTATTTCACCCCAACTTTCCCCACCTAAATGTATAGTATGTGTAGGAGAGAGAGAAAGAGAGAGGGAGTATAAATGTGAGATTTGCTTGTTGGTGGGTTTATATAAAGGAGGATAGGATGTTGCAGTTCCCCACTCTTAAAGATAGCTAGGTGAGGGGGTGCAAGAGAAGAGAAAGAGAAAGAGATCATCAAATTGTTTTGCTTTCTGAGGATTTATTTGATGGAGGAACATCTCACTCCACTCGCTGTTACCCATCTCCTTCAACACACTCTCAGAAGTTTGTGCATCCATGAAAATTCCCAATGGGTCTATGCAGTTTTCTGGAGGATCTTGCCCAGAAACTACCCTCCACCCAAGTAAGGAGAGGGGAATTATAGAGATCAATCATCTCTTCCAAAGACACATTTTTTTTCTGGACTAGCTAGGCACAAAGATCACACACACACTCACACACGTATATAGTTGGTATCTATATATAAATGGACTATTATAGTTAAGTATGTAAATATATAACTATATGAAAACGTTTGTGCTGATTCTTGAATCTTGTTTGTTGGTAATGGTATAGGTGGGAAGGACAAGGGGCTTATGATAGATCAAGAGGAAACAGAAGGAATTGGTATGTTAACTTCCAGTGTTGAGGTTAACTTCAACACTGGTGCAGAATTATTGTGTTTGGTTAACAAGTGTGTGTTTATGTGCATGTAGGATACTGGTGTGGGAAGATGGATTCTGCAATTTTGCTGCATCAGCAGCTCCTGAAATCAACTCTGGAGATTGTCCCTCATCGTCCGTTTATGGGAACTGTGAATTTCAACCCTACCAAGGACTGCAACCGGAACTCTTCTTCAAGATGTCCCATGAGATCTACAACTATGGAGAAGGGTATGATGCATAATAATTTATCCTTTCTTTTTTTCATTCTGCTCCTGCAAGATTTCAAAGCAAAGTAATTATGTTGAATGGAGCAGGTTAATAGGAAAAGTTGCTGCAGATCACAGCCACAAGTGGATATACAAAGAGCCTAATGATCAAGAAATCAACTTCTTGTCAGCATGGCACAATTCAGCAGATTCGGTGAGAAACAAATTAAAACCCCACCTATATCTTCCCTACGCTTGCAAAGTGAACAGCATTAAATGCCAAATTTAATTGCCAACAGAATCATCCAAGTTTAGACATTAATTTCACGTGTTGCAAATTAATACCCATGATTTCATGTTTATGTATATGTTCCTATGGTTTTGGTTTCCAATTTATAAAATCCTCTTTTGCAGCACCCTAGGACTTGGGAAGCCCAGTTCCTGTCTGGTATAAAGGTATGAATGAACTATGAAACATGGAGCCACTCTTTGATTTCACACTGCAGAATCTCCTTTCTCTACTGAATTATTCAAACATTGATTCTTTCAGACCATAGCTCTTATTGCTGTGAGAGAAGGTGTTGTTCAATTAGGAGCTGTTCACAAGGTTTTTTATTTATTTTTTTTCTCCCTCTTCTCCTCCCTCTCTTATTTCTCTCACCCACTTGGCAAAATTTACAATTTGACTCTCCATGGAACTAACTGAAGGTGATTGAAGACCTGAGCTATGTGGTTCTTCTGAGAAAAAAATTCAGCTACATTGAAAGCATCCCTGGTGTGCTGTTGCCTCATCCATCATCTTCTGCATACCCTTACAAAGTAGAAGGAGGGTATGCAGTTCCAGAACAATGGCATTTCCAAGGGAACCATCTTGCACCTCAAGCTGAGTTATATGAGAACAACCACTTCAACTTGCCACTGAAGATAACTCCCTCCATGAGCAGCCTCGAAGCACTTCTGTCAAAGCTTCCCTCGGTGGTGCCACCACCACATCCAACACAACCACCACAGTCCCATCATCATCATCATCATCATCAACTTCTGGCATCACCACAGCAAAGGCCACTGGAGTTCATGGGATCAATGCAGAAAGTGTCAAAAGAAGAGTTGGAAGAAGAGGTATACAGACCAGAACTCGACATTGGTGAGAGCAGCACTTCCATGTCAGGGTACCACCACCATCAACATCATTTTCACCAAGATCAGAATAATGTAACTAGGAGTGGAGCCAACGATGGATTTTGAGTTTCACTTTGCAAAAACACATGGAAACAATATCGTATCACTCGCATTAATGAAAATTTAGTCCTAATTATCAACTCCTAACATTGATTGTAGCCGGTGTTTAGCTTCATTGTCATTGTTATAATAATAAAAACAATAATCATAATGATAATAGGATAACAAGATAATAAGCATGATGATGATGATGTTTTAGCTTCGCTATTTTGTGATTGTTGGTAGTGAGAAAGGAAGTTGTGTTTCATGCATGCGTGTGCATATCTGCAGCTGCTGATCATGATGTGTCTGTCAGTCGGTGGGCGTGTGTATGGGTTCGTAGCACGTAGTCACACACAGCGAATCTAGCACAATATTGTACTTAGAAATCAACTGTTACAGTTGTTTAAGTATGTTAAGTGTTGCAAGTAATAATATAATACCATATATTTTGTTTTGTAACTTATAATAAAAATCTCATGAATAAGCCACACATGTTGTGTTGTATGGAAACAAAGAAAAGAAAAACAATATATGGATGTAATGTAACTATAGATATATAGTGGTTTGGTTTAGATATGTTTTTTGGCTTGAAGGGGAGAGATGAGAGATGCGTGAGTCTTGAATAGGATGACTAATAAATGGTATTAATATAATAAAAAATAAATAAGAAATAATGATAATGATAATAATTAACATGACAATAGTCTGTTATTTTTTATTGATACAGTTTCTGATTTCATTTGTGTTGGAATGAGGCTTAAAGAACAGTAACTTTGGAATTAGTATGATTGAGAATGTAGTCTCTATCTTATTTTTCAACATTAATTGCATTCACAATGATTGAATTTTAAAATAGATTAATATAATGATAAGATACATTTACTACTCATCTCTCCAAAATTAGAAGTGTTGATAATTGAATATTCTCTGATATTTTATAATATACCGAAAGGGAACATACATTGTTTGATCAGATTTTCGATGAACATATATTTTTGAATGAAGTTTATAAAGATTTGAAAGACAAAAATTATAAAAATGAAATTAATTTATTTGTAAATTCAAATTAGTTCACGGAAAAGTAATTTGGATACAACTTTTAATAATTTCTCTATTTTTTAATTTAAATATAAATTAATTTTAGTCTATAAAGACATATATTTTATTTTATTTTCATATTTTTCTTTTTTAAAATATTTATGCATAAAGTTTCTTTCATCTAGCTATTGAATATTCTCTGATAAGTTAAATCATAGAAGTTTCTTTCATCTAAAAATAAAATATTTACTTTTGTGAAGAACATAAGGAGGTAGTGGTTGTGATGGTGCAGCATGGCATGCAATGGCTATATCATGCGTATAACAGTGAAGAAGACTTTGTTATTATGTGCACTGTGAAGACTACATGATTGAAAATAATAATGGAGGATGTTGAAGAAAGGACGTAACCAAATTTAGTGTCCATTGTCTATTGTAAATAATTGATTACCAAACAATACATAGCAGTCTGCAGCTGCTACCACCACCTACATTTCGACCTTTTCTCTAACTTGAGTAAAATTAGATTCCCTTCTGTTGCTCTAATTCTTACAGGTTTTACCCAAAAATGTCAACGCATCATTGTACACAATCACTTTGTGTGTGATTTTTATTTGATTTTAAAGTAAAGGTAAAAAATGACTTGGCATTGTTTTCTGCTAAAATTGACTATTTAATTAATTTACTTCTTTTCTCAAGAACAATGTGCTATGGTAAAGTGTGGTGGAGTAACTAGTTATTTTCTAATTATAGAATTTCATTTTGAGGCATAGTATGAGCTATATCAATGAAATACAAAACATTATTAATATACAGATGATGATGATGATGGAAATGTGTCACATATGTTGCAAACAATCAGACTGTCTGGTTTGTCCTGTTTGAATGAAATAAATAATAATTCTATGACAGTATAGAAATTAATAATAATAATTCAATTTATATATAATAGCCTGTACCACTTAAAACTTAATTTATTTTTAAAAAGAAAATATCAACATGACTTAAAGATGGATGTCATCTAACATATATACATATACCTAAAATTTCCTTTCCTCCCTTTTTTTCATAAAAGCAGATGTAATAAAGTTTAAAACACATGTATTGAAAATAAGTTATTGTATTTACAAATTAGCATCTAGAAATATTTTTAAGATAAATACTTCTCACAATAAATAATTTCACGAGTATTTCTTCAATCAAATGTCAATAATATATTAAAGTTACACATAGGTGAATAGTATTTTGAATCCAATCTTAAAATAGTTTTAGCACCACTAAATTCAAGTCTTAAAATCCTTGTGAATAACTAACAAAGAATTAAAAATAATATAATACAATTCACAGAGAACAAAACAAAAAAATCAAAAATAATATAATACAATTTAATAAGAACAAAACATCACGGAAAGTTTGAGTATTTTAATAATTGATGTATGATGATTAATTTTTAATTTAAATTCATCAAACATATTCTGAACTAAATAATTCTAAATTTTGTAGAACTTTTCTGAATAGTCAAACATATATAATAGAATAGACAAATTTTATATTTGCATTTGCTTGCAGATTAAGTTTTGAAATATATAAAATAGATGTAAAACATTTACATTTTTAGAAAGATATTGTCAAACAAATTTCGATTATCAAAATTTTATACACTTTAATATACTTGTTAGTTTGGTCTACATGTAAACTTTTATATACTTGTGGATAAAAGTCTGGGAGCAATGCACATTAAAGAGAATAAAAAGCATATGAAAATACATTCAAAGAAAAGACATGTATATCAAAGAGAATAAATAAAGCATGCATGAAGAACCTACCTACGCTCAAGTTCAATTGATTAATGAAAGACATTCTCACTGACAAACAAATAAAAAGTTAAGATAAATTCTAAAATGAGTCATTCTCACTGAAAAAAAAAATAGATGGATAAGAAAAATTCTAAAGCTACCCACTACTTGTGACGTCACACAGTTGGGTTGAGAACTCTCGAAGTTAATGCCACATAAGCCAACCAAGTACAACCATACGACACAAAATGGGTATGAATATCCAACTTAACGTTCTTCATAATACACCAAAAAGACAATCCTGGATCCCTACAAAAACCTAGGCAAGTTGCTAACAATCATCATTGAAGATCAACTCCAAAACGCATATTTTCTTCAAAAGTCAGTCAACAACTTCAAAGAAAATAGAAAATTCAAGAGGCATGTAAACTCGAGGTAGGAACGTAGAAACACCAATACAAGGATCTAATTGACTACGTTCCAGGTATAACCAAAAAACCCGTTATCTTCGTAGTGTGATGGCAATGCAATACACTGATCATTCAAATCATATATAAAACCAGGATAAATAGCAAAGTTAAATTAAAAATATAAATAATGCACACACAAATGTGTAATCTACGGTATTTGGGGCTGAAAATTTTCTTAAACAGTTTTCACAAGCAAAGTATCAATGGTAAGCTGCAGCTTCGTCTCTGAAATGTTTAAGTAGGTTCTCTATACTCATAACGTTATGATCTCCCTTGTCTCTAACTCGCACACTCACCTGGAAAAACAAATCAACTCAGCTTTCCACAGGTAGTAAACAGAATCATTAAAAGATAGCTACATGATCCATAAATAATGAAGCAACAAATGGGCGTAAACACTGATGTATAATTTATTTTACTAATGTAGAAATGAAAAAAAAAATTATATTTGGTCCAATAAGATAATGGTGTTATACTATTAATGTAGTTAACTTCTCCGGACAGATCAGGACCATTGGCATCTCTTAAGAGATAATGCGGGAGAAAGCCTCCAAGATTAGTAGATGATGCAATCTTAATCAGAATTCTTAGAAATGTAACTCAGGTATATACTTGAGCTAAAATGAGGAAAAATGATTAGGTGGTTCTACATTAATATTTAAATAACACATGACCTAAATTGTAAAATTTGAATTGTAATATATAGATATAGATATTGGTTGGATTAGGAACATGGGCACTTAGCGTTCTACTTGATAATTTCACCAAAATGAGAGATACTAGCATCCTTCAGCTCTTCAAATTAAAATCAATCAACACAAAGCTTAAACAGTCTTAACCAAGCTAGTATCCTTAGCCCAACATTGACTTGTTCAGTAGGCCAAAGGTTCTTTCATTCTTAACCCTTTCCGTTTCTGAATTTGACTGATGCTATACGTTTTGCACATGGCATGAGTGTGAATAAAATATTGTGATGAAACTGTTTGTGCATAAGCTCATATAAGCAAGCTTGCTTTCTCCTTTAGACACTTCTAATTAATCCAGACATAATTATCCAAGTGTGAGAAATTCATTAAAAACTGTGTTTACAGTTGTTAGCAACCCTAGGTCAAACAAATATGAAATGTATATGAGGATATGTCACGAGAGAAAAGGACATGATTATTTATGATAAGGGACAAATGAAGAACCTGTCCAGTATTTGCTTCCTCCTCTCCGACAACCAAGATGTAGTTGTATTGTGCTAATTGTGCTTCTCGTACCTGCAGAATGTCACAACTTCTATTTAAAGACAATTCTCTTCAATCAAGAAGCTGGATAAATAATAAAAGTATATAGTACATTGAGAAAAACAACTTACAATTACAGATTTACTAAACATTTAGTATACTAAATTTTTCAAAAAATAAACTCCCAAATATTAAAAACACAAAAACGACTATTAAAGTAGTTTGATATAATAAGTTATAAAAGTGATACTAAGTCATTTGGGACACAACTAGTTTAGTTGCGTTTAAATGAATTACGATACTGTAATTAAGGTTCCAAATGTATAAAAAAAATTGAATAAAATTCATTACATATAAAAAAAATTAAAATATTACAATAGAATAATACATACACTTTGGCAACGTACAAAATCTAGTAACATAAACTCATCAGTAGCTGACTAGTGGCAACAGCTTGGGGCAGAAAAGATACATCCAGTAATACAAAATCCTCTTTGGCAACAAATTAATGTTCTATCTAAACGCTTGTATAAAAAATATGAACCATATAAATGCTGAGTCTCTCCCATTTCAAACTTAATACCAATCATATAACCAATATAAATACTGAGTCTCTCCCATTTTGGGCATTATTATCCTCAGAATGAATATGTAATGAAATCAAACTTCTGGGCCTAAAGGTTTAGGTTACCTTCTTTTGAATCTTCCTATCAGTTGTATCAGCATCAATGTGAAATCCTGCTTGGTGGATCTGATCTTTCACCTAGAAAATTGCAGTCCAAAAAAGTTACATGACCAACAAGCCCTTGCATTTCACATATCAATATATGTAGCATTACAAGTATCCTAACAAATTAATAAACAGAACGATAAAAAGTCAATGGCCTGTTTGATTTAAGAAATGTTTCCTGCCTTTGCCAATAATTACAAAAATGATATATTTCCCTGTTGCCTATTTCCAAATAATTGTACAAGGTGAAATTTTAATGATCATTAGTGAAAATAGAAAGCATTCCAAAAAACCGAACACACTCTAAGATATTCAACTCTTCACGGAGATTGCTTGAACTTTGCGATCAGGTTACAGCTGGAAGTTTACTTGAAAATGAATGTGATGGACTGAACATAATTTAGTTACACAATCGAACTGATTCAATGGTTTCAACATCATACAGAAAAGCTCAGGAATAAACAAGGAAAAGCCAATGTTGCAAAAGCTCCTTGAGAGTACTAGACAGTTAATTTACAGGCATGTAAAAAATACAGGTGCTTCAAGGGATACGTCGTACAACATTTGTACCATTTAATAGTTATAAGCAAATATATAAAAGAATAAAGCATAAAATTCAGAGCTGCGTACCTGTAGTGCATAAGATTGTGATTTTTCAGACACAGGACATACAATTGCTTGACGAGGACTGAGCCAGAAAGGCCATTTACCCTTGTAGTGCTCTAAAAGTATGGCAAACATGCGTTCAACAGATCCTAGAATTGCTCTATGTATCATTACAGGTCTCTCAATTTTGGCTTCATCCTCAGCTGAGAATTCCAACTTAAAACGATCAGGAAGCTGGAAGTCAAGCTGCAAGCAACCACATTCACCTGGCTATTAGATGAAAAGTTATGCAAAACTAAATCATGTGAACAAAAATTTATCTGAGTATGGCGAACCTGCAAAGTTGCACACTGGAATTTCCTACTTAATGCATCAGATACACTGATGTCTATCTTTGGCCCATAGAATGCCCCATCCCCTTCATTCAACTGCAAGGTTTTACACAGAATATAAGCACAAAGATAGTAAAGCTTACAAATGTCACATTTCACAGAAAATAACAAAACAGATTATGAAAATAAAAAATGGGGTATGTACGTGCGAGTTTGCCCATACCAACAATATAAAGAGGAAGAGAAGAAATAGGTGCTGTCATACACAGAATGAAACTGCTAACATAAGCAAATTGGATCATATGGTGCAAAGAGGAATCAAGGACGGCCTGGAGGAATGGGCCTGTAGTAGAGAAAAGGACAAGAGGATCTTGAGGTTGTTAATAGAAACTTCATTTATCATAGGAAGATTGCAGAGAAGAGTGATTAAGTGCAATTATCACCGAATGATGAGAGAATGGTGGGATAAATGTGATGGGAGGATGGGAGAAAACAAGGGGGTAGGCAATGATTGAGTGAATTGAGAGGAATCTATGAATTTCCTTGGTATTGAAGATGAGATGGGTAAACTCCACTTTTGGATATCCAATCTGTATTAGTTCTAATCTAATCAGAATTATAACCGTATTTCAAAAGAATATCCTGAACTATATATCACTGGCATGAAATATTCTATAAGATATACAGAAGAGGACATAATTACCTGCCAAGGCTTGCCAAAATCATCTAAAGCTTCTTTAAGAGCACTTTCAGCTTTATCCCAGGTTGCAATATCTCCTAGGTATTTCTCTGGTCTCTAATCAAGTATCCGACACATGAAACAGTTATTTTTAATTGAAAAAAAAAAAACAAGGATTGGTTTGAAAAAACTTTCTATGCTTTTCTCCTTAAGTGGGACGCAGCATAGAAAGACCACAAATTTGCTGTGGAGTTAAAATGAGTATTAATGATTCAGTGCTACATGGAAGTAACGGGACTATAATGAAAGTCCACGTTACCATACCAATTAAATAATAATACATAGTGAATACGTTATTTTGAAAAATTTAATCCAGTGTTAGCACTAATACTGAGAGAACCTACAATAAAAAAAATACTATATTTCTTGGTAAATTTAAATAAGAGACTAGTGTAGCTATAATTATAATTTAATCTACTGGAGAAAACTGTCACATTAATGGGATGGCATAATAAAATCTAAAAACAGTCCACAGGCCACAACAATTAAGATACTGTTGAGAGCCCCTTAAGTTGAGGACTAAGCTTTGAAACTCTGAATTTACTGATTTTGAAAACATTTAGAAAGGTACATGGGCATTAAGAACAATTAAGATTGAAAGCATACCGTTGAAAGCTTCAGCTCATATGTGAAACCAAATATGTTATAGACATAATTGATGAAACTTAATGCGTTCCTCACTTCATCCTTTATCTGTAAAATAAACAAAAATCAGTAGCTCAAACTGCAGCTCAAAAGGGACTTGCAAAGATTTATGTTGCATAAATTTAAAGATAAAAACTCACCTGGGACTCCCTGCAGAAAATATGTGCATCATCCTGAGCAACATTTAAATCAAATGTCATTAACAGTATGAAACTCAAACAGTATAGAACAGAAAGTAAAAAAGATAAGGAAATGATCCATATTTTTCCTTTTAATGTTCTTTTGAGTTGTAACCGTATCATATTTTAAAGAAAGGAAAAACAAGCATCACCAGGAAAAAAATGACATTTTAGCTACACTACTATAACAGCGTATAAACACAACCACGGTGTTTAATTTTAAGATGAGCAGATCAATCTACTGTTTCTGTATATAAAATTGTCAAGCCCACAAACAGTAATCCCCAACTTATTTGATAAAAAATGCATTTTCTACTCCAGTATTCATAATTAATGAGACCGAAACATGCATTCAGAATCTCAAATACCAAATTGATATGTTTGTTATAGTTAGTATTCAATTCGCTATGTTTGCCTGCGAAATTGAAAAACCGAAGAATCTAGCCACAATAATGTATAAATATGTATGTGTTCCTGCCTCTGTACCTTGACATGAAAAGTAATGTATTTCGTGGTTCTATATACTAAGCAGCAAATTAATTTTATTGGATTAACCCAATAAAAAGTGGACCCACTTTCATAAAAACTACTGCTAATCCTGATACAGAAGAAAGATTCACCTGTTGAAATCTCCGAACACGTGTCAATCCACTCAGGGCACCACTAGCCTCATTCCGATGCAAAACTCCAAAATCAGCAAAACGGAGAGGAAGTTCTGAACAACCATTGAAAAGTTGAGATAATATTTCATGTAAAAAAATAAAAAATCAGCTCAATCAAATTCAATTCTTCAAGATGATATACACTGACACTCATGAAGCATATCAACCTTAAAACAAACTACAGATGACGGTCTGTTTGAATATTGTTTTTAAAAACGATTCTTTAATTTTAAAAAGAATAAAACTTGCTTGATGACATTACTTCTCATTTGAAGTTTGGGAAAAATGTTTACAAAATTAGTTTTTTAAAACCAAAAAATCAGAACAGGTTCAAGATGTTTTCTTAATCTGTCTTTTTTTTTTTCTGATTGATGTCTCTCAAGAAAGTGATGTCTTGTAGAAACTCAGCACTGTCATAGTCAACCCTTTTGACCTCTCTTATTTTCATCCATTTTCCATAACCTAAGTAAAGGGTTTGCATTGATGATGTTAAGCCATTCTAACAGCAAGTAGTGATGCTGTGATGGCAGCTGGTTGACAGTGTAAGGCATTCCAGCAGTGGAAGAGTGTGGCGGTACATCTAGGTGGTGGTGAGATGACAAGTCAACAAAACATGGAGACACAGGTGTGACAGTGACATGCTATTCTATTGATGGTGATAAGAGCCTACTAGTACAGCATTGATGATGGTCCTTGGCATGGTTGAGCAGTAACAGGGAGAGATTGTGTTATCAAGATATCATGTTATCAAACATATTGTGTTCTAGTTTTATGTTCTCAAGAATAGTTTTCCTAAACTATTTAAAAAAAACAGCTATTAAATACAAAATTAAAAACTTTCAAACAAGACCTTGGTATTTGAGCTCACTTGAAAATAAAAACAGACTGTATCCGCCTCTCACCACCACAAAGGTATAAATTTATACTCAAGTTCAATTTTATCAAGTTAGCTGATTGAAAATGCAAAGCAACAGTAAGATATAAAGTGGAAAAGTAGAAATTCTAGATGAACCATAGTCACAGTTCCCACCTTGGTCGTCCTGTACACAAATGTGGCTTATCATAGGAAGAGGAAAAACTGAAGCCATAATATAACGACAGTGAATACTTATTTTCCATATAGGCAACTGTAAATTCACTTATCTAGGAGCTCAAATATGTGCATTTTCCTAAATTCAAACTGAAATCTGGACTAGCTCAGCCAATGAACATACAAACATGAAAGATTGATACCATCTGAAAAAGATAAATCTCCATCTAAATGAAAATTACCTCTATATGATCGAACCCTGTGTTTAAACATCAGACAGTGTCCTGGGCAATTCATTGGTTTCAACCCAAACTCTTGTTTGTCAATCTAGTTCACATAAAAAAATACACTTTGGTCAATAACTTGATTGCTTGAAAATTAAATGCCTTCTTGGAAGGGTTTTATACTGTTCAGGTTGGGCAACTTAAAATACGTAGTAGAGATATCCTATACAAATCCCAACAACACTATTAGTTTCTTTTCCTACATCCTAATACATGGTCCCCGCCCACAAAGATCATTCATAAAGGTAATAATTACATGAGCACATACATCAACACAAATCTCATTCGTCCAGATTCCCCCATGATAAAGAGATATGTCCTTCAACTCTCTAACCAACATTCTTACAGAAGCTAGCATTAATAGATATTGGAAAAAACATACCTCTAAAATAAACATATCCTCTCTATAATTTGCAGCATGACCAGATTGCACCCACAGATCCATGTTAAATACATTTGGAGATATGACCTGTTGATTCCATTGGCAAATAAATAAGTACTAAGTGCATGGCCTTTTCGTCACTTCAAGAAACTCCTACAATACAGTAGTGTTGGGCCTATCTTTTTTTGGCTTTTCTTCTTCTTAAGAGGAGAAGCTAAGTCAAACATATTTGAGGAAAAAGTCTTTAAAAATCAAGGAGCTTAACGTTTATAAAAGAAAAGGAAAAGCAGCTTTTAATATATTTAACTGAAGTAGCTTGTCTTAAAAATTATTAGATTATACCATAGCCTCCCCCTCCCTATCATCCTACACAGATCAAAGTGGAACAACGAAATAGAGCTTATAGTTTAAAAGAAGTTTTTAAGCTAAAATAGACAAACAACTTCCACATTGTTTTTTAAAGTTCGTTTGCTAGATTTAACTTCAAAGTGACTTCTAAAATCAACACAATGGGCCAGATGTAGCCTAAAACTCAACCTCTTGATAACCCCTGTCTTTGTACTGATTTCTAATGAAGTCCATGAGTTTGTTGTAGACACGAGTACCATGTGGAAGAAAAAACCAGCTTCCTGGGCTGACAAAACAAAGACAGATCAGTCACATAAGCTTACTAAATGTTGCAATAAGACTAATGGCCCCAACATACCTCCATTCATGATGAAGAATAAGCTCTTGCTTCACACCCAAAATCCGGTGATCATACTTTTTAGCCTCCTCCAGCCGATGCAAGTATTCCTAAAAATTCAATAACAAAATGGGGAAAAATAATCAAATCATAATAACACAGTAAGCCTTAATTCAAAAACACCAGTGTGCATGTAGCATAGCACAGAGGAACTAGAGCACCGCTGATAAATGCTACAGGACACTATTAATGACTACTAGCTAGTTATTTACTTATTCCACAAGAAACTGCAATTGATTATTCAACCCACCTTTAAACTCTTCTGATCAGGATAAGATATGCCATAAACTCTTTGTAAACTTTCACGATCTTTGTCCCCCCTCCAATATGCTGACGAAGCCTAGAATTCCAACCCAATTAAACCAAAGTACTTGCCATTGATACAAATTAAAGGATAAATAAAAATAAACAGTGGTTGCGGGAAAACACAGCTTACACATACCTTTAAACATGCAATTGCTTTGACAAAGGATGTATTAGGAATATGGGGTCCACGACACAAGTCAACCAGGGGACCACATCTGTATACCGTGATAGTTTTGTCGGCAGGCAAATCATTGATAATCTCAATCTGATCAGAATAACCACAAAGCCGAAGCGGCAAATTGTGAATTTGAGATATAAAATATTATAGGCGATAGCAAACAGGAAATATCAGAATTAAGAAGATAATAGATAATATCATTAAAAAAAGAAGCTAACCCCACCCCACCTCACCCCACCCCCAAAAAAAGTACGGTATGCTTGCCTTAAACTTATTATCAGAAAACATCTCCAGTGCCTGATCACGTGTAACTTCAATGCGCTCAAACGGTTGCTTTTCCTGCAAATATAATTTTCAACGTTAACACAAAAGTAATGTTTATCAGAATGATGAGTAACACATACAACAAGAATAACAATAAATGTATTCCATTAACTGAGGCCAGCTAAATTTTCAGAAATATTATTCACTGTGAACTTTTCTTTTCCATAAGTTCTTCCAATATTGTTTTCGATCTTCCTCCACCCCTTTTCATGAGGCTATAAAAACCATTAATTACTCTCCTCACCAGTGCCTCCAGTGACCATCTTTACATGTTTCCAATCCAACTCAACCGATTTTTATCATCATTTTCTAAGTATCTGTCACATCAAAATCCCCTCATTTACAATCATTTTGCATCCCATTCTTTCTTGTCCTGATCCATCTTAGCATACTTGATTTTGCTACTCCAACATTTTTCTCTTGTTCTCCATTTAAGTCCACATTTATTACCATAGAAACGTGCTAACGAAATTCTTGGAAACGATAGATAAAAGAATGGAAAAGAGCAACCAGATCAAAACATCTAGATTAAGGAGGAAAATCTGAAATCTCTTTCCCTGTACTAGGAATATTTGAAAGTATGAAATGATATGTTTTGATTTAGACATTAAAGTCCATGTTGAAACTCATTATCAGTAAGTGGGCACCCATCCAGTACATGGGTTCTTCAATAAAAACCATATCAAATGGTGCAAATGACTCAACATTTTGTTGCTTCTGGTAAACTAGAGAGAGTGGAAACATGTGTTGCTGATTTGCTTCCACACATGCATTATAAAAAGGGGATCTGAATTTATTTAGAAATCAAACTTATGTTTGGAGCAAATCAAAAATGGGATAGACTTTATATCTTTTTTTTTTTCTAAATTAGCTTTTACTAAGGGTCATATGGTGAACCAATAAAAACTTAAAAATAAAAATCATTTTTTACTAAATTAGAAACCACTTCTAAAACAAAAGCAATTGAAAAATTGAATAAGGTTGGCTCCTCTAAAGTGAGGCTATCTCTAAAATGGGTAAGGGTGTATGATATATCTACCTTATTTAACTGAAAGTGCAAAGAGATCTTAAACAAAAGTTGAAGGAAGGGTACATCTTCGCACTCATATTGGGGAAGATATATCCCTTTAGAAGTGCATTTTCATTAAAAATAAAATCACTTACTATTTTTTTAGCATTCCAAACTCAAGATTTGTTCAACAATTAAACCAATAATTCCAAAGACACTCTTGATAAACATTACATTTCCAGATATAGAAATATATGCAGAGGATCAGAAATTTGGGAAAATCTTTGATAACTATGAAGTGTCTGTAAGTCCACAAAACAAGATTACAAGGAGAAATCAACGTCAAGAGAAAAACATTAAGTACCATAACCATTATTCATCATGGTAACCTCTAAAAATCCCAATAGCCACTGTAGCGTCTAAAGCAGCAGTAAACATTAAAAAAAAAAAAAAGACATAAATAAGATAATAAAGAAGAAGAAGAAGAAGAATACCGCAACAGCCTTCAATGCGCCAGCTTCAATTTGCTTGAAGTGATCGTCATTGAGACCCAAGTCACCGTAAAACGCATCATAATAGAATCCCTAAAATAGAACATTCACTGTCTAATTCAATGCACACCTCACAAAAACATCACAACATAGTCAAAACCATATAAACACGTTACAACCAACAAAAAACACACACGAACCTCTCCTCTTGTAGTGCAAGGTCCAATGCAGAGCTTGCACCCATACTCCGTCTCAAGAGACTGAAAATAAACAAAAAGAACAATACCAACAACAATAATCACTAATTCATCTTAATACAAATTGTGATAAAAATTAACAAAAAACACTTGAACAGAGCTAGACCTGGCCGAGTATGTGTGCGCTGGAGTGCCAGAACGTGTCGCGACCTTCGTCGTCGTCGAACTTGAAGATCTGGAGCTGGCAATCGTCCTCAAGCGGGCGCGCCATATCCCAGAGCACGCCATTGACTTTGGCGATGAGCGCGTTGTTGGCCAAATTCTTAGAGATTTCGCGCGCCACGTCGAGCGGAGTCGAGAGCCATTTCTTCGCCTCCCTCACGCCGCCGTCGGGAAGAGTAACTTTAATAGGATCCGGCGAGAGCGAGAGGCGCTGCGTTCGCTGCTCCGCCTGAATAGTCTCGAACAGCTTGATGCGCTTCGGAATCGCCGCCTGAAGGTAGGCGTCGTCCTTCGCGTGAGCAACCATGGCGGCAACGGCGGAGGAGAAATGGTTAATAGGAAGACGAAGAAGCCGAGAATGCGGACAAGCGTAACGGCGCAAACGGATTAGAGAGTATAGCATAGCATAGTGTGCTGTGTGTGGGTTTTGGCTTCGAATTTTCCTTTTTCTTTATTAGTAAAACGGAAATAAAGAAAAATGAAAACAAATTGTATGCGCTCACTGAGTTAGTGGGTTCAGTGGGTAAAGAGAAAGGTTTCTAGGGTTTATGGTGAGGTCGAGCCCATAATTTTATCTTAAATTTTTTTTACTATAGGAAAATGATAAAAATATTTTTAAAATACTACAAAAACTCCAGTTACAATTTTTAGAAAAATTCTGAAAAAAATATTTAAAGACGAAAATTTTAAGAATGATAATTTAAAATTGAATTTTAACCAACTTGAAATAATATTGTAGAAAGTAATTCGACAGGGTTGGAAGTGGAAATTGTAGTGGCGCTATGTGGCAGTGTTTGGCAAATGGACATTCTATTGAGGGAATGATTCTAAAGTATCAAGTAATGTGTCAACAAGCATTAAGTTCAAATTGCAAGATAAAGATTTCCGGCAAATGAACTAACTCACTCTGAAAAAGTCAATGGATGGAGTATCTTTAATAATTCTTATATTTTACATTAACTTGTGACATAATAATTTTACATATTAATATCAAATGTTATTTACTTAATTTTAATTTAGTACATTTATATATATATATATATATATATATATATATATATATATTTTTTTTATTTAATTTTTTTTTTTTTTTTTTTTTTATTTATTTTTTTTTTTAAATTT
>Ga0099822_1002708_pt1 | contig 22231 bp, 13 predicted proteins | sample CowpeawhiteBW_FD_76839 | JGI IMG/M metagenome (GOLD analysis project Ga0099822, IMG submission 76839) | Root nodule microbial communities of legume samples collected from California USA - Cow pea white BW | ecosystem: Host-associated > Plants > Roots > Nodule | place: USA: California | collected... | reverse complement strand
TAATTTTCTTGAGTATTTGAAAAGGACCATGTATAGAAGGTGTGATTGTAAAGAACACATCCTTTAGTTGTCTTATGTTATTGACTAAGTGAGTTTGTTCTTTGTCTTTTACCAGTTGGGGAAGTGATACAAAACCAAGTACAAACTTATGATGACAACTATTAGACAAAAGTTGAAGAGTTTTCTTTACAAGAGCAAGAGCATATCTAAAGTAAAGAACAAAAGAAGAAGGTCTTGTATTTTTGAAAGTTTCTTGATGATTAACAAGGCCTACTTCACAAAAAAAAATGTGTACTTGTTAACTCGAACCTTTTAGGTAACATTAACTCAAAGTATGATTTTTCAAAATCTTTTGAGGAGTTTAAAACAATAGGAAGGAAAATGGGGTTGAAAAACTCAGCAAAAGTAGTGAGTGGGTTGAAAAAAAGAGAATGATTGATGAAATGAGAAGAGTTAAAAGATTCGAAGAATCCCCTTAAAATTTTTGAGTCAAGTATAATTGTGGGAGTGGGAGGTGTCGTCAGTAGCAGTCCCTTTTTTAGAAGAATTTCTTCTTCCTCTTTCGCCATCTTCTCAAACTCTATTTTTTCTCTCTTTTCTCTCAACGCCCTGTCATATTCTTTCCTTTCCTCTTCCTCTTTATCTCTTATTTCCTTCTCCTCTTTCTCTTTTTGGTCTCTTTCCCTATTGATTTTCATTTGTACTTGATCCGCAACCACTTGAGTTGGGGTAAGAGGATGAAAGATAAATTTCTTTTTCTTTTGATAGAGGGTGATTTTTTTAGAAAGACCTTTATGGATAGTTTGTCTTTCAAAATGCCACGATCTTCCTAATAAAATATGACAATTATTCATGGGAACAATATCACATAAAACTTCATCATTATAGTTCTCTATGGAAAATTGTATTTTCACTTGATTTTTAACTATGAAATCCCCATCTTCATTGAGGCAATGAAGTTTGTAAGGTATAGGATGAAGTAACATAGCTAAGTTCAACTTTTCAACCACTCTAGTACTACAACAATTAGAACTAGATTCATGGTCCATGATGAGAAAACATGTACTTCCCAAAATGTCACATCTTGTACAAAAGGTGCTCTCTTTTGATAGATCAGGGTCATCTTTTTGTGAGAGAAGCCTATTATGGCAAGGAACGCTCTTTCTTGGTGGAGATTTAGTACCGATTAAAATGATAAAAAACAACAAGGAATCAAAGAACAAGTGCTGGAACAAAAAAAATGGAACCTAAAAACACATATTCACCATTGAAGCAAGGAGTACTGAAATTTTAATCAACAAGATTCATGTAGCCTCAATGACAATTGGTAGAAAAGGAAGGAAACATGAAGAAACAAAAAAAAAGATGAACAATACGAAAATGAAAAGAAAAGCACAAGATATGGAAGGAAACCTTACTCAAACCAACACAAATGATGAACAATGGCTTGAGTGGCTCTAGATACCATTATGGTGGAACCCCTTTGATGAAGCTGAAGAAGAGAGCTCCATGGAAGAGTGTGGGTTGGCGAAAGCAAGGTAAAGGATAAAGGTTGTTATCAGAATTGGAGTGAATGTGAGTAATGAAGTCTATCTTAGAAAAGATAGAGGAATGTGGCTATAGGAGATGATTCAATCCTCTAGCTCAACTGACTCTCAAAAGGCAATATGAGTGGAGTACTCTCAACACTAATCCTCTGTTGCTTAAAATTCAAGAGTCATTACAATAGCGTAAAATTTAGACTTTCATATGAAAGTAAATACACATAAACACTCTTAGCCCTTGGATGAGAAAGGCATTCAATGTTGGTCGTGGAAGATGGCTTGGAGAAGGAGCAATGCTCACGACCATTGGATGATGCCTTGGAAAAGGAGGAAGCATTCCTATCCCTTGGATCCGTGAGGTGTAGGAAGGAATGTTGACTTCAACTTAGTCCACCTTGGCCCATGTGAAGAGTGTGAAGAAGCCCTTGTGGATTTGGGCCATCTTATATGAAGCCCAATTGGATCTTTTTGAGTGTGCCCCTTGTTATTGGGCCTTTTGATGGGCTTGGACTTGAAGGTGTACCTTGGCTTGATGTTGGGCTTGTTGGGGTCACATTAGTAGGGGGTTTGTGGAGATTTTGAAGATGGTTTTATTGTTGAATGTGGAAACAAATTGGCTATTGGGACAAACTATTTCACAAACCCAATGGGAAATGTTTTGAATTTAGAGTTTGAGGAGGGCTTGATTAAAAAAGGAATTTTTTGCATACCATCTACTTTTGAGGAATTTTATAAATTGGATGATTTGCATTATATTTGTACTTTGTTCTATGGTGATAGATATTTTCGATTAAGAATTTTAACCATAGAGTGGGCTGAGATCGAATACCCAAGGTTAGGAAATATTGTCATTGTAGAGGAAGATTTAGTATGGTCTAGATTTTGGTCATTTACGGGTGCAATTATATCCCTTAGATGTGAACTTCCAAACACTTATTGATCATTGTTCTGTGTTAGTAATATTTTTGTAATTTCAATCTAATATTGTATACTTTTGTGAATACAGTCTACCATTTGCTTGGATGCATATTTTCACCTATTCTGGGAGAAGAAAGTTGTTTATTGTCAGGAGATGGAACTAATTGATCCTTCTTTTAAAAGTTTAAGTTGAAGTTTGATGTCAAACTGAGTGATATAACTATTTTACGTGGTGATGTTTGAAAAATGTTTAACTATTATAATATGAAGGATGAAGTGTACTTGCATATGAACTATGTTTCCCAGAATGTTTGTATAGGCCCTTTTTGTTAGAAGGAATTGAGATCAATTATACCGCAAATGTTGGTTCTTCTTATGGTATTATGATTATTCCTATCAACGGTGTTGACCAAGAGGGTGATATTTCCTTTGTTAAATATTTGAATAATTATGATATTACTGGATCCTCTCTAGTATTTGTCTATGTCTTTTGTAATAACAGTATTCTTATTTTTTTACGTCTTCTATTGTGTAGTTCTTTAATAACATTTTTAGTGTTAATTTCAGTACCTTAATGCTTCTTTCATTGCCACAACATTGTCAAGATCAAAGAAGGAGTATATTTTGTCTAATGGAAATGGAATGTACTGGCCATGCTCAATCAGATGGGTTGAGAGCTCCAATTTGATGTTATCTAGGTTGCGGATGGAAAAGATTTATCACTGAGAATAACTTATCTATTGGTTATTATATAAAGTTGGAAGTTCAAAACGATGAAGACAATTTAATCATAGTTCATAAAATTTAGAATGTTTTTTATTTTGTAGTTGTTTGTGAACAATGATTCATTATTTTGTAGGAATGTATTAATGTAATGTTGCTACATTGTACCCATAGACATATAAAGATTATGGTAATATTTTGGTGCAAGTCAACGCACGTAAACAATTTATTTTGTTTGGAGTTGTAGTATGGTATGTATGGAAGTGTTTCTTTAAATCAATGAAGATATTCTAAACTTTAAATTTTCTTTAATGCAAATAATGAATGATAAAATGAGTTTACATTTTTTTTAATGGAATTTTACCAATGGTTGAGAATGATTGACCATCAAATTACATTTGAAAGAAGTAAAGCTTATTGGATCTATTATAATAATCAATGAATTAGCAATACGTAATAAGTATGTTTATTATTAGCATATATGAATATTTAGAATTGTATACTTGAATATAAATACATCATTATTATATTGATATAACCTTACAATGTGGCTCATGGTTATGTGTAACCAGACCCTTTATTCAAATAAATTTGTTATGGAAAGAGTGTATTTGTATTTCTAAATGTAATTTATGATTGTGTAAATGAAAAAAAAAAACTTATGAATTGGGTTTCTAGTGGTTTGTATTTTTAAAAGTAATTTATGATTGTGTAAATGAAAATAATTTATGAATTGGCTTTGTGGTGGTGTAAAGAAAAATAGTAGTACATAGTTGAGTCCATAAATGCATTCTTTATTATTGTCTTGGTTGGCACAATGGTTGGTCATGTTTTAAATGATAAGGGAGCTTTTTGTTTGACAAATTATATCATTGATGTCTGAGATAATGAAGTCATAAAACAAAATCAGAGAAATCAATATTTACGCTTTTTCATTGGTAAGATTTTTCTTTTCTACACTTTGTATGTCGATTTGTAATACTTTGAAATTGTTGGTAGTTAGGATTTCACAACATAGTATGCCTTTAATTTGTAAGGTTTGAATGTAGATTCCTATACCATGGTGAAAGTAGAAATAGTATATAATCAAGATAGTCCACAATATCTAAGTTAATAGAGTTCATATCTATTATACATTTTTAATCTTTGAATACAACATTTGTTGATGGAGGCATGGTTCGGGATCGTCATAGGGATTTTAGAGCAATTGATGGAATCATGCCCAAGACCTTCAATGAGATCCCGTATTAGCTTCAGATCGTAGAATAGGAACTCTTTTATAATTTTTTTGTAATGTTTTTGTTTGGTCTTTATCAGACCTTTAGTTGTGTTGGGTGTTTTGGTGTTTCGGCCCATAGTATATAAGCCCTTGTGAGACATATTTGTATTCAGATTTGAGTTTTATGAAATAGTGAGTTTTCTCTCAAGTCTCAAGGTTCTCCTCATAACCACCGATCCTTATCTTTGAATCTCCGATTCAAAGTGGCGGATCTTCCTCACTTATCTTGGAATCTTCTCCAAGCGTAATTTCCTCCCGTTCCACAAAAATCCTTAATCGACGTCCTCCATTTTCCCCCATTCGTTCTAGGGTTCATACCCATTTTTGTTCTAGACGAATTTCACCCCAAATCCAAGACGATCCTTCATCATCTAGTAATCAGAGCTCGATTCATAATCTTTTCGTGTTCCGTTTCGGATTTTCTCGATTTTCTTTCCAAAATCGTTTGTGGTACATTCTTTTGTCTAAGGTTCTTGTTTGCTCTTCGTGGTTTTCTCATCGTCCTTCTACTAGAAGGTAAAGAAAGGGGATTTCACGAGCTGTGTGCTTCACTCATCCCTGCTAAATTTAGTTTGCATCGGAGAGTCCACCCAAACACCCCATTTTCCATCTGAACTAATTAATTTGCAGGTTTCTATTCTAAGGTGGATAGTTTCGTTCGAGTACCTATGGTTAGAAACTACGAAGCAGTTGTTCATTCAGGGCCAATTAATTAGCTCAACAAGAACGTGTCTTTAAATCGCTGCAGTACTTTGCAATAGATTTATTCGGTGCAGTGCAGATCTTTGGTGGAGAAATTGAAATTGGAGGTGTTGGCCGAATCCGTGGCAATTAGAGATCAATTGGGTTAATTGAATTGGTGAAATTTGGTTGCAGCCCATGTGTTTGTGAAAATGATTCAGTGAAGAATTTGAATTGTCTAGAATTGGCAGCAGCCTCCTTTGCCTCTTGCAATTCACAACAACTGGTCTAGTCACTTTGGTGCAGGACATCGGCCTCTCCCTTAAGCGAAAAAAATTTGGTGCACTGGGTTTTTGAGAATTCTGGCAAATGACAGCAACAAATTTTAGTCCAAGCGGTGCCAACACTTTCTAGATTCCTTGGTGTAGTGAATAGAATTTGTTTCGAGCAATTGGAGAAAGTGCAGCTTGTGCTATTTTTTGTTTACAAGTTCATGTGGTGGCAATCTTGGAACCAATGTGGTTTATTCAATCGTAGACCACCCAAGACTTGTACGGGTTCATTCAGTTCTAATTTGGTGCAGCAACTTCATTCGTATACGGTGTAACTAATTTGATGGCTACAACAACGTTTCTTTGTGTGGTCCAATCAATGTAGGACACTAAATCAAGCAGATTTTCAAGTGGTGGAGGTAAGATTTTTGGTGCGTAACCAGGTGTAAAATTGTTTCTAGCAGCGTCTTCAATTCGTGAAGTAGCTTGGACTACATTTAGTTCACAATTTAGATTAGATCCAAGAAGTGTGCAGATCGGGAAGTGGAATTTGATTTGGTGGAGTGGCAATAGCCAAGTAGGTGTCCTCACCACAAGGTCTCTCTAGTATTCTCGATCGCAATTTTGTGGCAGCAATTAGATTGTTCCTTTGGTGTAGTAAAGCGGTGCAAAGTGAATGTGCAACCATCATTCCAGGTCTATTTTGGTCCAATTGTTGAAACAACAAACCCAACCATGAATGTGTAGCCAACAAGCAACGGGAAATCAGAGTTGGAAGAGGTTGAGGTTGGAACCATCACGGAATGTTCAATTGATGCAGAAAAATATTTGGAGTGGTGTTTGTAACTCTCACTACAACCAATTGGATTTATTCAATTGATGGCAGCCATATTTGATTTAAGCATTTTGGTAGCAGCTGGCCCATTTTTGGAGCAACCAAATATGTTTTTACGTGTTGCATTTCATGGTGATAATTGTGTGTTTGGTGAGAGTTAGAAGCTGCAACATTCTATTTCAGCCTCCAATGTCTGGTGTAACAGAAACACAATTTATTTAAACCAACTTGGACAACAATCACCATCCTTTATTAAATTGACAACGATCATTGTCATTCTCATTTGGTCCAGTTGGTGGAAGCCTTTTCAGTTTGTATTGGTAACATAATAGCGTAAAATTGGAGTTGGAAGCAGTTGGAACCATCATGCAAGGATCAGCCAAATCTCAAGCGGTGCAGCAAAGTGAAATTATCACAGCAATAGCATTTGGTGCAGGGTTACCGTTGGTGCAGGGTTGTAGTTGGCCTTGTCTTTAGTGGTATTTTAGTGCAGCAGGAAATTTGAGTGGAGCGTGGCAACAACCCAAACTTGCACAACCACAAAAATTCCACATTACAACAACAATGTTCAACATCCAGTCTCGGACCTTGCAATTTGACAACAACACAACTTTTTTTTACAAGCGGTGTGCATTGTTATTTGGGAATTGAAGCGGTGGCAATCGAACCAAGCAAATGGCATCAATTCTAGTCTTTTTGCCATGCGATGCAGCAGCTATATAGGGGTTGATTAATTTTTGGTCCAAATATAACGCATAAAGTGCTTGTGTGAGAAAAATAGAGTTGGAGCAGTGCAAGAAAAAAAAATTGGCACGTTTTGGGAGCCGCTAAATGTTCCTATTGGTGGTGAGGTGATTCAATCTAGGGATTAAGTCTTGGTCCTTTCCCATTTAGTGCAACACGATGTTCATCACTTTGGCGTTCATTATGCACTTTGCTATCACTGCTCCATCGATGGGATTCTGAAGTTGTTGTTGTTATGATGGATATACACGGTGCCTATTGTGCTTATTTCTGGGTCAATATTCTTGTGAGTATAAGTCTCTTTTCTTGAACTTCTATCTTTGCTTGAGTCCATTATGATGAAGGATTATCTTGTTTTCTTTTAGAGTTATGAATATGGTGAAGTTGTTTAAGAAAACTTTTTTGAAAATTCCCACTGGACATTAAGATAGCAAGCTATCTAGATGTGAAGGTTCATTTCTCAAGCTCATGAAAGGAAAAAGAGAGTTGGATTCAAGCTTAAACACACACGGCAATAACAACACTTAAATAGAAAAGTAAAGAAGAAACAATAAAAACGAAAAGCATAGAAGATGAACAATGGAAGAAGCACGCCACTCATAGGGGGGATCTAAGCCAACCAAGCCCTAGAGATGAGTGATGGTGCGCCACTTGCAAGCAAGATAAGGCAAAGGTGAGTTCACTTCTAAGAAGGAGAGCTCACGACAAAGAGATGGTTGAAACACAAAGTTTTTATAAACAAATGATCAACCCTTTTACAAGACAATGAGCACCTTTTAAGTAGAAGTTTATAGGGGTCCTTTAGCAAATACAAAAACATGAAAATGGACTAGCTAACAAACCCTAAAAACCTAAGCCATGTAATTCTCGGCCAAGTGAAGCAATATGGTTGGTGGATGCATTCCCATGAGGATTCTAGGCCCAAAAAGGAAGGAGACCAAGTAGCCTTCTAAGGAATAAACCGAAAAGGCAAAAGGAGACAAGGTACATGTCTACTTTTGCTTTTACTTTATGCTTTTCGCTTTCCTTTCTCTTCCACTTCATCCATGTGCTCCAATCATCATGTGCCACCTAGCCATGCTCTACTTTCTCCTAATTACCTACAAAACAAGACAAACAAGGATTAACATGTTGGTTTAAGTTAATCTAATCTTGGTCAAAGGTCAACTTTGGGTCAAAGTCAACAAGTTAACCAAAATAAGTTAACTAGAAACCAACTTAGGGAATTCAAACTAAAGTAATGTAAAAGAAAGATAAAGTTGATGGAATAGAAGACTCCCTCTAGACATGCTTTTAGTGATCCTTCTTGAGGGAGCTTCTAAGGAGGTGGTCACGCCTTCATCACATTATCTATCACTTTTCCTTTTTGAGTTTGATTTTCCTTGGATTCTTGTGTTGTGGGACAATGTACCTTGGGCTAAGTTGTTGGAAGTATTGCGCTTGGGAGTTTAAATTATTCATCACAATTTAGCTTGAGTATTTTGTTTCACATTTCCAATAGTAATTCTAAATAGACTGTTTAGATTACTCTTGTCTTATAAAATGCTTTTCTCATTGTCATAGTCCTAGTTTTGTCACATATTTAGTCCCTTTGGTTTAGCCATTTCTTGATTTTGGTGTTTTTTAGTTTGTCTTCAAATTTCCTTGGTTTTGTCTTAGAGTTTTCTTTCCTTGGCCTCCTGAGTTGAGCTTAGATCCGTTACATCTTTCACTTTGAGTTGAATTCTTGATGGGTTGATTGGAGGTTCTTTAAAGAATTGAACAGGAACTTGAAAACGAGTGAATACACTTTGAGAGTGAAACACGAGTGGAATTGAGTGTAAACATGTAAGGAGTGGTGAGGCCCATTTGATAACTTTATCTACATTTCTTTTGCTAACCACTTACTGTGTTTTGTGTTAGTTCTTGTTTCCTCTCTTTCATTGTAGTAATTAGGAATTTTGAGCACTCCAGAATTTTCCATACACGTTGGACCTTGATAGAAGATATCAACTTCATTGTGTGTAAAATTATCAGGTTGAATAGCAAACTTGGGAATCTTAGAAGACAAAACAAGTGCTATTAGGTGCACCAAGTGTGAAAGTTATGGACAAAAAAATTATCAATGTTCTAATTGGAACGCTAAGTACATGACTCTTCAGGAACTCCAAGATTACATTATATACTTGAAAGAGGTGAAGAGGGGTGTTAGAAAAAAGCTCGAAGTCAAACAAGGACAACAAGGACAAAGGGAGAGAGAAAATGCGGAAAGAACACTAAAGGAAATGTGGGAAAAGGCAAGACAAGAAAGAAAGTTAAAAGAGAGAAAAGAGCTAGAGATGAGAGAAATAGAACAAAAAAAGGAAGAGCTCAAAGAAAGAGTTAGAGCAAGAGAGGCGAGAGTACAAATGAGACTCCAACAATTTGAGATGTTGGAGAAAGAAAGACAAGTGGAAAATTTGGAAAGGGAACAAGGGAAGAAAGCGCTAATAGAAATAAAAGAGTATGAGCTAAGAGAGAAAAAGAAGAAAGAGAGACGAGAAAAGGAAAAAGAAGCAAAAGAAGAACAAAGAGAGAAACACGAGAAGGAGTCTCTCCTCATACCCCTGACATGCATGGTTGAGATGAAATCCTTAAAGGGGGATGATAATGCATTAAATTGTTGACCCCATTCACATCATGATTTTGCATTTTCATTGGTAACACTTACTAACCCCTCCCCTTTTGTCTTAATGCCTAAGGAAGACTTATACATTAAGGAGCAATGGCATAAGTAGTGGGGTGAAGAAAATATGATAGAAAAGGCAGCAACAACATGTGCAAAACATGAACCCGACTTTAATCATCTACTTATGTGTTTGTCCTATCATGCAAATCCTAAGGTATTTCAGGGACACTCTTTTTCTATTCTAATTACTAGGGGTTGTTTTCCTTTTTGTTTCACTGTGGATAATATAGTTGTGTTTAAACTCTTTCATGTGTTCTGCAGGTTTATCTTTGATCCTGGAGGACAATCTCCAAGCACCTTGATAATGAGAGATTGGCCTCTTCTATGATTCCAATTTCATTTTTTATAGCATTTTATTTCTGTCTTTGGACTATTCTGGTTGTGTGTGCTTTTAGCACTTATGTTTGTGTGTTTGGTTGTAGGTAATTTAAAATTTGAGGTCGAATTTTCTCCAACCCGGAGACAATGATGGAGGCGTGGTTCGGGATCGTCACGGGGATTTTAGAGCAATTGATGGAATCATGCCCAAGACCTTCAAATAGATCTCAGATTAGCTTCACATCGTAGAATAAGAACTCTTTTATAATTTTTTTGTAATGTTTTTGTTTGGGCTTTATCAGACCTTTAGTTGTGTTGGGCATTTTGGTGTTTCGGCCCATAGTATATAAGCCCATGTGAGACACATTTGTATTCAGATTTGAGTTTTATGAAACAGTGAGTTTTCTCTTAAATCTCGAGGTTCTCCTCAGAACCACCGATCTTTATCTTTGAATCTCCAATTCAAAGTGGCAGATCTTACTCACTTATCTTGGAATCTCCTCCAAGTGGTGTGATTTCCTCCTATTCTGCAAAAATCCCCAATCGACGTCCTCCAGTTTCCCCCATTTGTTCTAGGGTTCATACCCATTTTCGTTCTAGACGAATTTCACTCCAAATCCAAGACAATCCTTTATAATTTGTTGTAGAAGATTGTGGTTGCAAGTATAATCCAACTTAATACAATGATAGCCCTTGAGATTTATTTATAGTCATGACATAAGATAACATAATTGGAAGTTGTCTTCGGATTAGCTTGAATGGCCATGGAGATTAAGATGGAGACATGGACATATGTGGAATATAAACCTCATTTCCTTTTTTTCAGTTATAATCCTTGTTGCTATTACATGTTTTTCCAATCTTGTGATAATTATTTGCTTATGTTTCACAGTCCCTCAACTTGATCTAAGTTTCTTATAAGCATTATAGGTGCTTTGATTTTGAGTGTTATTTTATAACTTGGTAATCCTGACGTAGTCAATGAATTTAGGAATTCTAGAGTAATGGCATCATAGTCATCATTAACTGAATTATCAGATTTATCAATTGAATCCGCACTTAGGTATTCCTTCTCTCTTCCTGGAAAGCATTATTAATATTAGCTAGTGGACATATAATACGTATTGAATATATAAGATAAGTGGCTAATAAAAAACATATTTACTAGGAATTAAAGATAATATGTATTGGTTGATTTCTTCAATTGTCTCGATTCTACTAGCCAATATTGCTTTACTCTACAAGAAATTACCATTGTTATAGTTTTCTAGTAGATGAGGATATGTGCCTAATATTATCACTTTGATTGGATCATTAAAGTAAAAAACCCAAAATTCTGGTGATATTTCAAAATCAAGTACACCATTATTTGGTTCACATAACATACCATCACCAAGTTTCACAATCCAAATTAGAAAACTGTTGAATTTCTGGTGTTGTACTTGTTTGTAAACCTGGTTATAATAGTCTTATGTTATTGGTCAATGTCAATACTTGGCAATTCTACCATAGGTATGATGCATTAATTGTTGCATGTACAATGTTTGATCGACTACCTCTAGGAATTATAGGCAGTATCTGCCTAACAAGTCATGATCTCAAAACCTTCATCCAAAGTTATGTAGAATCCTCCATCGCAGTCTAACTTTACACCGAAACTGCCTGGCGCAACACCTGCGTTCCTAGGCGATAACGCACTCATACATACATCCAAAATTCATTAACATAAATTCACACTTATAAAATGACCTAATCTTACATAGAATCCTCCATCGCAGTCCAATTTGTTTAATCATTAATGACAAAGATTTAAGAATAACTCATACGCATGGAATCTCATAAAATTCAGTAAATAATGTTTCATACATAGCATTCTCACATCCCCAATTTAGTCAAATTCTGGAAACACCCATATACCTACACCCAAATAACATGCTTCACAGAAATTGGAATCCAAACCCATACATGTGATCTTAAAATAATAGGATATATGAAACATGATTTGAAACCCAAAGAGCTATCCACATCCATGCAACTAAATGTGTGATATAAGATACCAAATAAAAGAATGAGAATAAGGAACCAAAACTTACGTGTGTTCTACACTCAAGTTTGAAGAAAGTAACACAGTACATGTGGCTATGGTCTTCTATGAATTCAAGAAACATGTGATATGAAAGAAACAAAAGGAACCCAGCGTTGCCACACTTAGAACAACAGAAACTTCCCAAACGAAATAACATGATAAAATAATTGCATCATCAGATCATTCCCTGATACAGCAAACAAAATCCATTTAGCATACTACATGTTTGCACCATAAAAAATAGTAATCACAACTGCAAAAGTCAAGGTTCAAAACTTTAAAAGAATATCATAATTTAGAAGTGAAAACTAAACCCGATTGGTTGGTTGTCACTTTGGTCTCATCACGTGCATACCAAAAGCAATGAAGGTATTTTGTAAATGGCATTTACTAATCATGCAAAAGAAATGAGAAATAAATAAAACATAAAATCATTTATTTATAACTTTACATTTATATAGCTATTAAAAATTGATGTATACATCAAATTCATATGCATATTTTTCTTTACATTTACTAATGCTAGAACCCACGACGAAATTGGCATAAATTTCATTTCTTAAATAAATGTATAAATAATATCAATGTCACAATTTTAACCCTTTTAAAATCATTTTTTTTCTTTTTCTTTTTTTTATATGCTTTGAAAGCAATGCCTTTCCTGAAACAAAATAATAAAAGACACAATATCAACCAACAGATAAAATCCTTCCCCTAACAAGAATATTCTATTATAAGGAAAACAAAGTGCTTTCATGTGAGAACAAAAAACTCCTTATATGGGAGTTATAATTAAATGAGTAATTCTAAATTATAAATTGTGTTTCTCAAAGAAAAAAAAACAATTGGCCTGACAAGCTGAAAGAAATGGATTAAAAAACACCATAATGAGAAAACAGTACCACGCCTCCATTCAATGATGGTTACATTTATCAGAAACGAAACCACACAACACTCTTCATCTTTTCATAACAAATGCACTATCATGAATAACCCTAAATTAACCTAGAAACATGGTATGGAAAATCCACGCACTTATACACACAATGACAACACTCGCTACATTTGGAAAACCTTACGCATCAGAGGAGAAAATAAGCAAATCTGACAACGCCACTGCGCCTGGGAATGGAAAGTCAAAAATAATGTATGCATACACCATAAGATGCACTCTCTCATAGAATCATAGGGAAAGGAAACCACTACAGAAACAATACACACCATCATTCCGTACACATGCAAATGCTTCAAAACTTTATTCGTCGATTAACAAAAGATAAAGAGAACGGGGACAAGATCAAAGCTTCTTTAAGACAAATAAGCAGCCATACATACAAAAAAAAAACACGCAAAAGGTTAGCTTCCCCTAACCTGGAAATCACGTTAAAATATGATCCACTAACGTTCCTCTTTGCTCCAACGTTAATCACCCCCCTTAGACCTTCTCCCAGCCCTCTAACACCCTCACAACTCAACTTTTTAGGACAATTTTATTTGATGCCTTATTAGATGGAAATGTATGTCCAGATTTCTTGTGTTTATGCTTTTACTAAGAAGAACAGTTGTGGCCATCTAATTGTTATAGATATGGAAGTAAGGTTCTTTATATATTACTTGTCATGAAAATAGGGTTGTAAAAGTATGTGGTGATATTGAATAGAACTCCCCAAGTAATGCTATAGTTGTCCCCAAAAACCATGAAATATTGCTTGAATATTTTGTCTCATTTCAGCAACCACATATCGTGGTAGTGTATTTTAGGTGATTTTCAGCAAAATATTGCATAAAATGAACAAAATATCAACCATGAAATACTGCATAAATTGATCATGACTACCTATTAAATTAAGCCATACTCCCTACTTATGTAATTAGTCATTGAGGTAGCAATTTGAAGAATGACAAGCAACAATAAAATTCAATGTTCTATGTTTTGGTCATTAAAATAATTTTGTATCAAATAAGGGTCACCGTAAGGATCTTTTTCTGACACCTTAGTTGTAACTTCAATGAAAAACTGTAGAAAAGTCCAAAATGTTGATCATCAGTCCCCACTTTTTTAGTCAATAATCCCAACTTATGTTATCAGTTATTGATGGTTCCTTTAACAAAAAAACCCAAGTAATGAATATTCCCCAAAAATGAGTACTTAGGTAATGGAAATCATTTTGCAGTACAATTAAGTCATCATGGTTTGTGGACAATAATCTTTGAACCCCATTTTTGAAGTGGAAATTTTTAGACCAAAATCCAAGTAATGAAGATAACCGAATATTCAGTATTTAGGGAGTGGAATTGAACTTACATTAAATTAAGGTGATCATGTTGTTTGGACAACAAAGTATGTACTCCATATTTAAATTTGAAATTTCTAGACCAAAATCTTCAATACCACTCCCCACTTTGTGATTCAGTTATTTACTGTTATTTTTATATAAAATCCAAGTAATGAAGATAACCGAATATTCAATATTTGGGGAATGAAATTGAACTTGTATTACATTAAGGTCATCATGTTGTTTGGATAATAAAGCATGTACCCCATATTTAAATTGGAAATTCCTAGACAAAAATCCTCAATATCATTCCCTACATATTTAATCAATACTCCCCACTTATGGATTTAGTTATTTACTGTTAACTTTTATATAAAATCCCAGTAATGAAGATAATCGAATATTTAGTATTTAGGGAGTGAAATTGAACTTGCATTACATTAAGGTCATCATGTTGTTTTGAGAAATAAGTATGTACTCCATATTTAAATTGGAAATTACTAGAACAAAATCCTCAATACCCGTCCCCACATATTTAGTCAGTACTCCCCACTTTGTGATTTGGTTATTTACTGTTAATCTTTATATAAAATCCAAGTAATGAAGATAACTGAATATTCAGTATTTAGGGAATGGAATTGAACTTTTATTACATTAAGGTCATCATGTTGTTTGGACAATAAAGTATGTACTCCAAATTTAAATTGGAAATTACTAGACAAAAATCCTCAATATCACTCCCTACATATTTAATCAGTACTCCCTACTTATGGATTTAGTAATTTACTGTTAATTTTTATATAAAATTCAAGTAACGAAGATAACTGAATATTTAGTATTTAGGGAATGGAATTGAACTTTTATTACATTAAGGACATCATGTTGTTTGGACAATAAAGTATGTACTCCATATTTTAATTGGAAATTACTTGACCAAAATCCTCAATATCACTCCTTGCATATTTAATCAGTACTCCCCACTTATGGATTTAGTTATTTACTGTTAATTTTTATATAAAATTCAAGTGATGAAGATAACCGAATATTTAGTATTTAGGGAGTGAAATTGAACTTGAATTACATTAAGGTCATCATGTTATTTGGACAATAAAGTATGTACTCCATATTTAAATTGGAAATTACTAGACCCAAATCTTGAATACCCCTCCACACATATTTAGTTAGTACTCCCCACTTATGGATTCAGTTATTTACTGTTATTTTGTATAAAAAATCCAAGTAATAAAGATAATCGAATATTGAGTATTTAGGGAGTGCAATTGAACTTGCATTACATTAAGGTCATCATTTTGTTTTGAGAAATAAGTATGTACTCCATATTTAAATTGGAAATTACTAGAACAAAATCCTCAATACCACTCCCCACATATTTAGTTAGTACTCCCCACTTTGTGATTTGGTTATTTACTGTTATTTTTTATATAAAATCCAAGTAATGAATATAACTAAATATTCATTATTTAGGGTATGGAATTGAACTTTTATTACATTAAGGTCATCATGTTGATTGGACAATAAAGTATGTACTCCAAATTTAAATTGGAAATTACTAGACCAAAATCCTCAATATCACTCGTTACATATTTAATCAATACTCCCCACTTATGGATTTAGTTATTTACTGTTAATTTTTGTATAAAATCCAAGTAATGAAGATAAATGAATATTTAGTATTTAGGAAATGGAATTGAACTTTTATTACATTAAGGTCATCATGTTGTTTGGACAATAAAGTATGTACTCCATATTTAAATTGGAAATTACTTGACCAAAATTCTCAATATCACTCCCTGGATATTTAATCAGTACTCCCCACTTATGGATTTAGTTATTTACTGTTAATTTTTATATAAAATTCAAGTGATGAAGATAACCGAATATTCAGTATTTAGGGAGTGAAATTGAACTTGCATTACATTAAGGTCGTCATGTTGTTTGTAGAATAAAGTATGCACTCCATATTTAAATTGGAAATTACTGGACCGAAATCTTCAATATCACTCCCCACATATTTAGTCAGTACTCCCCACTTATGGATTCAGTTATTTCTTGTTATTTTTTATAAAAAAATCCAAGTAATGAAGATAATCGAATAATCAGTATTCAAGGAGTGCAATTGAACTTGTATTACATTAAGGTCATCATATTGTTTTGAGAAATAAGTATGTACTCCATATTTAAATTGGAAATTACTTGACCAAAATCCCCAATACCACTCCCCACATATTTAGTCAGTACTTTCCACTTATGGATTCAGTTATTTACTGTTAATTTTTATATAAAATCCAAGTAATGAAAATAATCGAATATTCAGTATTTAGGGAGTGAAATTGAACTTGCATTACTAGAAGGTCATCATGTTATTTAGACAATAAAGTATGTACTCCATATTTAAATTGGAAATTACTATATCAAAATCTTCAATACCACTCCCCACATATTTTTTCAATACTTCCCACTTTTGTATTACATTACAGTCATCATGTTGTGAGTCAATTTTTAAAGTGGAAATTATTAGATCAAAATATTCATCATCAATCCCCCCTTTTTTAGTAAGTAGTCTCAACTTATGTTATCAGTTATGGGTGATTACTTATACAAAAAACCCAAGTAATGCACATAACCAAAAATCAAGTAGTAAGGTCATGGAAATCAATTTGTAGTACATTAAGGTCATAGTGTTTTGTGGACAATAATCTTTGAAACCCTTTTTTGAAGGGGAAATTTTGAGACCAAAATCTTCAACACCACTCACCCCCTTTTTATTGAGCACTCGCCGCTTAAGTTATTAGTTATTCATGGTTATTTTTATAAAAAATCCAAGTAACGAAGCTAACCAAATATTGTGTATTTAGGTACTGGAAATGAATTTGAATTACATTAGGGTACATGAAAATTGCGGGTGAAGTCTAGGTTTTTAATATTTAATGACATATTTGAATATGAAATGACATACAATACGACCATACATTAAGTTGTTCATTTGGTTAACCAAATAAAGGTTACGAAAGAAGAAAAATAAGCAAAAGACAATAACGACGACACATTAGGACAATTATAGAAGTTCCAATAATATTAAACACATCCAAAAATAAAAAGCGTAATTCACATGTTTGTGTCCATAGTTTGGCCACCCTCATTGTTGGAGGAGGTCTCGCCAAGATCAGTATCAACATGCTGAGTGGACAGGTCTACAAGTTTTTTAAATAACTCATTTACTTTAGAATCAAGCGATGGATTGGGCTGAATGACAGGCTTCAATGTGGCTTGGACTAGGTCATTTGTTGGTTCACATATGTCAGATTTGAAGATCTAATTTTCAATGAAATGTATTTCCATATCAATGAACGACGTACTAAAGAATCCTTACGATGTAGGCCAAATGATATAAAAATTTAGTCAATACCTTGACAATGTTGCGAACAATTATGTTGAGGTAGTAAAGTCTAGCTTTGGGATTGAAATCTGCAACTTGGTATAAAGAAGGAAACATTAAGATATGAAGGAAATACTGTATATTGTTATATTGGTAATTTTTTTATTGAAATATCTGATAAGGGAAATTATATTTACGGTGTTTAAAAGCAAAAGTTGCTCCCACTTTAAGATTTGTTCCATATTTTGAATGAAGTAGGACTTTTCGATGCACAATAGCCCATACGGTGGCACTTGGATCCTGTTGTTAGTAATGCACAAATTAATTTAATGATGTGCTTTAAATACAAAATATGTTTTTGTTAGAGTAACACCTTTACAGATATTTGCATATCGCCTAGGCCATTTGGGTTGCACTGTTTCACAATACATGCCACAAAAGAAAGGATAGTTGTGCTCTTACAACTTCCTAATTGGGTAGCATTGTTAATGTTTCTTTCCTTAACAAGATCTGCCATTAACAGTTTGAATGACTATTTCGTGCCTTATTCAAAATAACAACAAATTAATTATTTCTCAACAAAACCAACCCTGGAATTTAATGAACTTCTCAGCCCATAACTAGGGATTTGATTTGAAATCTCGTTCATAAGTCGCATCAACAATATCTCGTGCAAATTCTTGAGTGTTTTGTGTGTCTTCTCTATCACAGTTAATCATGGTAACTCTAACATTCCCTACAAGCCCTGGAATAAGTTCTATTAAGGAGTTGCATTTTTTAAAGGAGTTTAAATCCTGTTGTTCGACATCAAGACCATCCCACGGTTCCATGGCCACAGAATCTACAAAAATATCAACATCATTTATTTGACACCTATTGGACGTGAATAAAAAATGTTTGGGGAAATTGAATGTTGAAGAAATTTAATGCACAAGTGAAAAAGTTGTTGATTACCTACTATGATATCGCACAACCCAACGAACTAAAGTATGGTATTAGTCTGAAAGCAATTAGGCCACAGGATTCAATATATATAAAAAATATGTTTTGGTGATATGTCCATAATACCCTTACTTTTTTTGTTGAGTAAGTTTAATGTTCTTTAGTGTTTTATTTCCTGTTCCATCACATAGTTCTCTCTAACCCGCCAACCTACCACTACTTAATGCACATTTATTACATCATCTTCCACATTAAAGCGACACAGTTCATTGTTGTGTGTAAATGTTCTATCCAATTGAACCATCTTCCCCATAAAAGACGTTTGGTGTCAACGTTTATGGTAAGTAAGTGGGTATTATTATTTTTAATTTTTAATTTTTCCTTATAAACATTTTTCATGTCTGCATTAATGAAGCAGGATGTGTCCATTGTGTTAGTATCTTTAAATATTGGGGTTTGATTTAATGTGTCTGTTATTTAGGGAATAATGGGTTCATGAACTTTTTTAGCACAAAAAAAAAATTAGTCAACAAGTTCGATGTTTTAATCAAATAATAAATTGTTTAATAAATTATATTTTCAGGGACCTTAGTCATCATATAAACATTGTCATGGAACCCTTTGCCTCACTTGATGATATTTGTTGGCCGAAGAATTTGTTAATGAAGCAGCACATGACCTGAATGAAGAAATCAATAGTGATACTGCACAAAATGACAACGAAGACGACATTGTTCCAAAAGTGCATATGTGTTTTCATACGTTGGATGCAGTCAAAATTTTTTATAGAAATTTTGCTATAAAAAGTTAATTTGGTATAGCATAAGAAATTGATTACGAGGAGCAGACAATGAAATAAACTACATAAAGCTTGTTTGTTCTCGTGAAGGAAATTGTGTGTCCTCCATTTCTCCAGAATTGAAGACCGTACCAAGCAAAAAAAAACAATGCAAAACTACTATTACTATTGGGAAAAAGGAAGGAAAATGGTATACAAGAAGCATTGTTACTTAATATAGTCATGACATTAGTCCAAAGAAGTCAAGGCTAATACGGGGCAACCGCAAAGTTAATATGCATGCAAGGCAAACAATTGACATTAATGACGAAGTCAGTGTTCGGATCAACAAAAGTTTTCAATCACTTGTTTATGAAGCTGGTGCGTATGAAAATTTTAACTTTATTGAGCGGTATGTTCGCAACTACATTGGTCAACAAACAAGGTCATTGTGCAAGGATGGGGATGGTCAAGCGTTGCTATGACACTTTTCAAAAATTTAGAAATTGAACGACAACTTCTTTTTCGATATAGACATGGACGAAAACAACCGAATATCCAATGTTTTTTGGGCCGATGCAAGGAGTCGAGCGACATGTTAAGATTTTGGTTATGTTGTATCATTTGAAACCACATACTTAACTAACAAATACAACATGCCATTTGCTCCTTTTGTGGGTGTCAATCACCATGGGCAGTCCATTTTGTTAGGTTGCGGTTTTGTATCAGCTGAAGACACAACTACGTTTGTTTGGCTTTTTAAGTGTTGGCTTCGATGCATGTCTAACAAGGCACCTAAAGGTATTGTCACTGACCAGTGTAAGGAAATGATGAACGCCATTCAAATAGTTTTTCCTAACACAAAACATAGGTGGTGCTTGTGGCATATCATGAAAAAAATGCTTGAGAAATTGCAAGGATACACACATTACAAACCTATAAAGAGTGAATTGAAGACACTAGTGTACAACTCAATCTTTGTTAATGAGTTTGAGTTAGGGTGGATGGACTTTTTTAAAAAGTATGATTTGAATGCAAATGAATGGTTGTCTACATTGTTTGAAGAGAGACATCGTTGGGTACCCTGCTATTTGAAATGTCATTTCTAGGCTGGAATATCAATGACACAAAGGAGCGAAGGCATGAATGCTTTTTTTTAATGGATTCATTAATTCTAGCACTATGACGAGTGCGTATTTTTGCCCTCATTCAGTGTTTAATTCTGGGTATTTAGTTGAATTTGTGTGCTTAAAGAGTGATTTAATTGACATTTTGAGAAGTAGGTTGTTTGAGCTTGTGCGATAAAAATGTGTTAAAAAGTGATTTTTAGTTGCATAAATTATTTCTTGGATATTTTAACGTTTGTTGATGTAGCTGAAGTTAAGAATAAGCTCATTCAAGGTGGGAAAATAGATTGATTGAAGTTACAAACCACCTTTAAATAAGGCTGAAATTAGCAAGTTCCGGAAAAATCATTTTTGCACCCCCAATTTTTACTTATACACTCTCCTCTTTTTAAATGGGTGTCACCAAAAACCTATTCTGCACCCCCTAATATGTCTATTTACACTCCTTCTACCACTTAAACCCAACTCACTCAGATCATGCCATGTGGCAATCCCTAACTTTCAAATCTGTCCAACCACATATTGACATGTGTCATCATCCAACAACTCAAAATTCGGCCAATCAAATGGTGCCACATCATCATCCTCCATCTCTCGCATGAAACCCTAACCCTAATTTTCTCCTCTCCTTTCATCACCTTGGCAACCGCCACCCTTACCGGCAGCAAGTTTTCCGACCACTGTGAGCCACCAGCACCTCCATCAGTTCGCACATGCACCACCATGGAAGCACAGTTCCGCTATCTTCTCCATTGCAGCAGTTGTAGCCTTGCATATTCGAACCAGCAGTACCACCACTGCAGGCCTCCACCACTTGGCAGAAAACACAGAACTTGCACAATTGTGAGTCGCCATCACCACATGCAACGAAACCAGCGCATCTCCACACATTCAGCAGCGAAACAACCCAGAACCTGCACCATCGTCAACCTTTGTTCACATCGTGAGCACGATGCAAACGCAGTAGCGCCACCATCACCAATAGAAACGCAATAGCGCCACCATCATCTTCTCCGCGAGCGAGAACGAACCAGATGCAGAAGGCACGCGCACCAGATGGAAGAAGAAGAAGACCGCACTAGTGACGTACATCGTTCGTCGTCCACACCATAGTTTCGTCAGCACCCTTCACTGGAAGCAACCGTGCGCCGGCAGCCGCCATTGCAACAGCTCAAGCTTCCATTGCATCTGTGAAACCCTAATTTTTTAGAGGGAGAGGAGCTGCCACGTGTCATCCTGTCAATGGATAGTCAAATAGTCAACTAGTCAAAAGTTGGTCAAATCTGGTCAAAAAGTCAAAGACTGGTCAAAGGAGAGGGGTTTATTTATAAGTATTTCCTAAAAAAAATTCAAAACAAAATTGGCAAGAAATATGAGATTTTTAGTAGTGCAAGGGCAAGCTCGGCAGGTCGGAATTAGGGAACCCTTAGGGGGACCTAATTTCTTTCTCTCTCTTTTCTTCTCTCTTTATTTTGCATTCTTGGAGTTCTAAACTTCTTGGGTTGATTCCATTGTAATTTCTTAATTGGATTATGAGGTTAGATCAATTAATTTCTTTGTTCTTTTTATTATTGTTGAGGTTTTCATTCATCTATGTCTTTTAT
>Ga0099822_1002698_pt1 | contig 22254 bp, 11 predicted proteins | sample CowpeawhiteBW_FD_76839 | JGI IMG/M metagenome (GOLD analysis project Ga0099822, IMG submission 76839) | Root nodule microbial communities of legume samples collected from California USA - Cow pea white BW | ecosystem: Host-associated > Plants > Roots > Nodule | place: USA: California | collected... | reverse complement strand
GGAACCGAAGCCATTAACCCCCTTTTGGCACCGGGTCTCCTTGGACCGAGGCCTATACCCTGATTTTCAGCCACTTTTTGGCTTCGGGTCCTACTGGACCGTGGCCTATACCCCTCTTTGGCACCGGTTTTGAGCGAACCGGGGCCTATACCCCTCTTTGGCACCGGTTATTAAGAGAACCGAGGCCTAAAACTTGGCTCTAATTGCAAAAATGCCACCGCACCATTATATGCTTCGGTTCCTGGCCAACCGAGGCATATAAGGCGAGGTAAAATGAGATTTCTGCACTAGTGTTAACATTTTTTGATTGACCAAGTAAAACATGTTCGTATATTATTTTGTGATGCAACGATACTTAAATTTTGGTTCCATATCTATGTCCGAAACGTATTTGTGTTTGATATATTTTATTGATACTTATTAATAAAGTATTTGATCTATAAAACAATAATATTTTTATGATAACAATAATTTGTAATTTTTTATGTTAAAAATTTAAAGTATATGATTTTAATTTGATTTCACACAATAATAATAACATATTTATCATGTTTTTAAGAAAGATGATATACTTTTCAATATGTATATATTATGTATCATATTCTATTATTTTTAAAATAAATATATTGAGATATTAAATACGTATCATATCCAATATACTTATAATATCTATGCATCATATATTTATTATTATGCTTTCATTCCATTAATTTCGCTGGACTTCAACTATTCTTCTCAAGTATGAGTTCACTCATAATATTAAACACACTAAATGATTCGATCTTTTTAGTTTATTATGGGTTGGTTATTTCAATTTTGACTTAAATAATTTTTTCGTCCTCAGTAATGTTTGTTGTGGATAATTCTCGACAAACATTATGAAAATGATGACGAAAAATGTATTTAAGCCTTCAATTTTTATATTGATTTTTTAAGTAAATAACTTTTCAATTACGCGAACAGACTTATTAAAAGTCGTGATACGTAATAAATGGAAAAACAAGTTCAAACTACTGTATTAATTGTGTCCTATTTGATTGAGTTTTAGGATGTCTCAATGAGTGTACATATATAGTCAAGAACATGTGGATTGACAAGGAAATCATATTAATTAAATTTTAATTACTTTTAATTCGGGTTTTATTAGTCCTGTATTTCATTTCATTTAAATATATATTTCTGCAGAATTTTTCATTCAACTTTCACCGTTGTTAGGTATATTTACCAAATCCGCTCATATTCCCTAATTATTTTCCCTCTTAAACATTGCAATTAATAGAAGTCATAATCCATAAGAAATTTTAACTGGTGTAATTATTATCCTTTTCTATAATTATCGAATATTTATGTAATTGTTATTTAATAATTATATAATTATATTTTTTTCAGTTTCACATTAAAAATAGAAATGTGTAGTTTTAACATTAAATATTTTAAAATAGAGTTAAATATGTTTTTGGTTTTTCATATTTCAGTAAAATTTGTAATTAGTCTCTCTTCAAAATTCTAGACCAATTTAGTCCTTCATCTTTAAAAATACGTGAAATTAGTCATTTTAACCAAATTTTGTCAAGTTTGTAACATTTCAAAAGCGATTGACGATAATATTTGAGTTAATATTAAAGAGATAATGTGTCAAAAGGTGTAAACATTTCAAATACTAATATGGATGCACTTGAAACATCAGATAAACTTAACAAAATTTGATTAATCCACGATGAAAGACTAAATTGATCTAAAATTTCAAAGAGAGACTAATTTCAAATTTCACTAAAACTTAAGGGACCAAAAACATATTTAACTCTTTAAAATATTATCTTTTTATTGTATTTTTTTTTATAAAAAAATATTTAATTACTATTTAAATAATGTAAAAAAAGTATGAAAGTGCATCGTGTATATAACGGGACATAAGAATGTATATGAATTTTCATGAGACATAGATATAACACCGCAATGAGTGTTGGAGTTGCTTTCAATCTAGTAATCATGTTGGACTATCGATTAAGTAGTATAAGTAATTCCTCCCTTCTTTGTTTTCTTGTTTTTGAACTAACAGGTTTATAGAGTTATATCGATTAGTATAAGTAGTCCTTTCCTTTTTTTTTCTTTTTTTCAAATTTAAAAATGAATGAAAATAATTATTTTAATTTAGTTACTTATATTTTTTTATATATTAGTATTTGAATTATTTATATTATTTAGGTGAAAAACATGTTTAACATATTAACAAAATTTAACGTAATTAGACTAAAATGATTATATTAATTCATTTTAAAAATTTAGGAATCAAAATATATTAAATTTTAGATAAAGATAAATTTTAATTTTGAATTAAAATTTAGAGATTAAAAACATATTTAATCTATAGAAAAAAAAAAGGAGAATGAGTGGTGTTTATTTGGGCTATCTAATATTTTTATATTATATGAGTCAAAGTTAAAAATGGTTTAATATATTTTTTTCTTTAATTCTTTAACAACATTATGAAAAGAGTTTCAGTTTCATAAAAAAAAAATTCAGATATAATAATTAACCCTAATGATAGTAGCAAAAGATTGAATGACAAACATTGAATGACAAGTATCGCAACACATGTGCCATTATAAATACTTCCCATGGATTTTATTCCTTCCCATCACGAACACACGCACTTTCCAAATAATGGATGCCTCTGTCTTTGTTAAACTGAAATTCCTTTTACTTTGTTCACTATTCACAATCATGTCTGGTTCTGTCATGTCCAATTCCAAGATTCATTGCAACAAAAAAGACATGAACACACTCCTGCTCTTCAAACAAGGACTCACAGATCCTTCAGGCATGCTCTCCTCATGGATCTCAAACTTAGATTGCTGTCAATGGACTGGAGTCAAATGTCACAATATCACTGGTAAAGTTACAAATCTTCATCTCCCCTGTCACACAAATCACCCTAAAGTTGTTGATTTTTTAGACAAGAACCACAAATCACACTGCCTAACAGGAACACTCAGCTTCTCTCTGTTGGAACTTCAATCTTTGAGTTACTTGAATTTGAGCAACAATAACTTCAAGTTCATGCAATATACCTCAATGCTAACTCAACCAATAGGTAACTTTTCTCGTCTGTGTCGAAACTCCACCAATCTCCAGTATCTAGATTTATCACAAAATTATGATCTTTTCGTCGATAATCTCCATTGGATTTCCCATCTTACCTCACTGCAATATCTTAACCTTGGTGGTGTTTATCTTCACAAGGACATTGACTGGCTTCAACCAGTGACCATGCTCCCTTCACTTTTAGAGTTACACTTGAACTGTTGTGAACTTGAAAACATGTACCCATTTCTTCAACATGCCAATTTCACAAAACTTCAAGTTCTAAATCTTGCTGACAACCATTTTATGTTTGAGTTGCCTAATTGGTTGTTCAATCTTAGTTGTGAAATCTCTCGTATTGACCTCAGTCAGAATCAGATACATAGCCAACTACCCGAAACACAACCAAATCTTAAAAGTCTCAAGTCCTTGGTTTTGTGTGATAATATTCTCAAAGGACCCATTCCAAGTTGGCTAGGACAACTTGAACAACTACAAGAACTTGATCTTTCAAACAATTTTTTTTCTGGTCCAATCCCTACAAGTTTAGGAAATTTGTCATCGCTGATCAAATTGATGCTCGAGTCAAATGACTTGAATGGAAACCTTCCAGTGGAGCTCGGACAACTCTTCAAATTAGAAACCCTTAGAGTTTCAGAAAATCCCTTAACTGGAACTGTGTCTGAAAAAAATTTACGTTCTTTAAGAAATTTAAAGAACTTTTCCCTGAGTTCACCCTTCTTGATCTTTGACTTCGATCCCAAGTGGGTCCCTCCTTTTCAACTTCTAAACATTGAATTGGGTTATTTGAGAGACAAACTTCCTGCATGGCTATTCACACAAAGCTCTCTGAAATATCTGACCATCAGAGACTCAACTGCTTCATTTGAACCTCTAGACATGTTTTGGAACTTCACTGCTCAACTCGAATACATCTCTTTGGAAAACAACACGATCAATGGGGACATGTCAAAGGTGTTTCTAAGTTCAAAAGTGGTTTGGTTAGTGGACAATAATTTAAGAGGTGGCATACCGCGTATATCACCAGAAGTGGTTGTTTTACACTTACGTAATAACTCATTGTCAGGATCCATTTCTCGTCTTTTGTGTCACAATATGAGACATGAAAACAATTTAGTGTATTTGGACATGAGTTATAATAATTTATCCGGAGAACTCACAGATTGTTGGAATAATTGGAAATCGTTGGTTCTTATCAATCTAAGATTCAACAACCTCACTGGCGAGATTCCTCACTCAATGGGTTCCTTGTCTAACCTTCGTTTTCTGTATCTGAAAAGCAACAAGTTCTTCGGAAAGGTGCCCTTTTCACTGAGAAACTGCAAGAATCTTCGGATACTTGATCTGTGTCGAAATAATCTTTCTGGGGTGATACCAACTTGGTTGGGGCAAAAAGTTGAAGGTCTTGAATTGAGATCTAATCAATTCAGTGGCCATATTCCCACGCAACTATGCCAACTTCGTTCTTTAATGATAATTAATTTGGCGAGTAATAAATTATCAGGAGCAATACCCAATTGTCTCCGTAACATCACAGCCATGGTTTTTAGTAATTCTGTAACTCGTAGATTCAAATTTACCCTTAATTATCCAGGTTTATCAGTATACATTTCATGTAGCATTCAGCTGCTTATAAAGGGAAACGAGTTACCGTATTTTGATGTGATGAATGCCATTGATCTTTCAAGCAACAACTTGTCTGGAAGTGTGCCTCTGGGGATATGTAATCTCACTGGATTACAGTCCTTGAATTTGTCCCATAATCAATTCATTGGAACGATACCAGATGAGATTGGCAACTTGAAACAGTTGGAGTCCATTGATCTTTCATCAAATAATTTATCGGGAAAAATTCCTCAGTCCATGTCTGCTTTGCATTTTCTTGGGGTCTTGAATCTATCATTCAACAATTTTATTGGCAAAATCCCAGCGGGGACTCAACTTGGTTCCACAAATCTTAGCTACATCCACAATCCTGGCCTATGTGGACCTCCACTTACTAAGATGTGTCCTCCAGATGAAAATCCCAACAACAAAAAATCTATGAGAGGAGATGATAGAGATGATGACAAATTTCAGGTGCATTCATGGTTCGACATGGGACTAGGAATGGGATTTGCCGCAGGATTTTGGGGACTATTGGGCACCGTTTTCTTCAACAGAAAATGCAGACATGCTTATTTTAAATTCTTGAACCGAATTTCTGACTTTGTGATCCAAAAGACAAACTCCATTACTGGAATGTAGGACTGCGGTACGTGAAGAGACATTTTCTTTCAATTTTAAATTTAGTAAAGTTTAAATGCATTTTTTTTAAATCGATATATTATTCACTATCTATAAAGTAATTACATTTTCCTCTCTTTGATTGATCCAATACATGCAACCATGCATACACAAATACATGGACACATTTCAAATATAGTCACAGATATACTTAATAACTTCAGTTGCATTTTATGCACTGCAGGTCCTTGATGTTCATGTGCTTCACAAAGTTACACATCAAATACAGAGGTTTTTGCAGCGGGAGTTCATGTGTGATTCAGGATATATAAAAATAAAAGAAGTGTGCGATGAAATGGCAGTGTAAATTTGCTTTACACGGCCAATATATAAATTATTTTCTACAATAAAAGTCGTAACTTGTACAGTTAAGTTTATCGAAGTTACATAATCCATTGTAAAGGCTTCTGTTTACTCTGGAATTTGAATTCTGTGAATGGTTTGCAATGTATTTGGAGATGGTTTTAAGATACATATTAAATTAAATTGGAATGATCATTTGAAACGTTGATGAGTTGATTCTGATTTTTTTTCGGCCAGAAGTGAAGTAAATGAAAATCTTTCATAAATACACGAGATTGTAGAAGTGTGGAAAGAAAGCAGAGAGTCAGAAGTTAAAGTATACAGTGAAGCTTTGAAGAACAAAAGTAAGACAGTTTTTCAAGGTTAAATTTTTTTTTTCCCCCTCAAAATATTCTGAGACAACAATTTTAATCCTATAACATTTTTAATACATTTTTAGTTTTATATTTTTTTTTACAAAAATATTAGGATCAAAACTAATATTATAAAATATTTTGAAGAACTATATCATCAAACTTTACTTTTTTTTATTAATGGAATTGCATAATATTTAGAAAAGTTAAAAAAAAAATCAGATAAATTTTTCGATATTCTATCACTTTGAAAAACAATCACATAAAAAAATTGTTGTTTACTCCGTCAACTCTATGTATGAATTTTCATCCAAAAGAACCTGATTTAGTGGGTTAATCCATCTCATTGAGGGAATGTCTTAGACATAAAACCAGTAAGAAACTTATAGTTAATTAAAAAACTTTTAAAAATGCAAGCATGTAAAATAAGAAAAACAATCCTTACCAAAATCATTTGCTATTTTGTTTTTGAGCTATGAACCAAGATCATGTTATGAGAATCCCAATAATCTTGTTTAAGTAATACATGCTTTTAATAACAGATCTCGAAAATTTCTTTCTTAATAAAGCAAACATATGCATTGATGAACGCTAATTAGTAAGCAAACATGGATCATCAATGAGACCTCATTCATACTATCATTTTAGAGAAGAAATGATTTAATTAGTAGAGGAAAATCAAGGAAACACCCCCAATTATGCATTAATTACAATTGACATGAGATAACCAAATACAAATAAGAGACCTGAAATTCACAGGAAAACAAAATACAAGGCTGAGTGTTCTAGTTTAGAAGGTCTCCATATCTCTTACACGTGATCATCAACTCAAAACAAACCAAGTACATCAAGTCCAAGTTGGTTCTTATAAAAAAATTGAGCCTTTGGAATATTCATAAAAAATGGTATTTGTGTGTGTAAATAGCAAAACATGCTGCTTATAATATAAGATCGGCTGGTAACCTCTATACATCTATGGTCAATCTAGAGAGAGAGAGAACACCAATATATTACAACATAAAAATCCAATGAAGTCTCAAAAAAGAATAATAAAAAGACTCACATGTTACAACCTGGTGCTATGACAAAGATGTTACTCGGACGGAGTTATCAGCTGATCCAGTCAAGAAAATGGGCAGGGTCGGATGCCAATCTACGGCAGTAATAGGAGCACCGTGCGGAAGTGTTCTCCAACCACTTAGCTGACCATGAACCTGACACAAGAGAACCAGACATTGACAATTCCAGATAACTACCAACAGAACCAGAAATTTTCAAGCCAATATATAGATAACTAATATAGCCCCTTAAAAGCAGAGGGGTCTAATCACAATTCACGAGAAAAAAATCAACCTGATATATGGGTGCTCTGACTGAACTTGATGTTACCAAGAGTCTCCTCCCATTTGCGTCTAATGCCATCTCGTGTCTGAAATATTTTGAATCGTTGAGGGGGTAACAGAACCTAAGAAAAGGTTAAAAGGTGTCATACTGAGAATTAATTCTTCAAAACATGTCTAAAACCAAGGGTAGGAGGAATAGAGACAAAATTTCTCTAGAAAGCAAGCCAGAAAAAAATATGCACACATCGTACTACTGTTATTCCATATATATCGCATCCAGTTGTAATTAAGGTAACGTAGCAAGCTACTCCAGTATTTTCTGTTATTTTCACGTATAAGTATCCGTGCAAATATAATTAATTGTGCATTTTCATGAGGATTTTACTATCTGAGTTATTTTCACGTATAAGTATCCGTGCAAATATAATTAATTGTGCATTTTCATGAGGATTTTACTATCTGAGTCCACAAGTTACATTTTTTTCACCCCTTCTGATCGACAGCATTGGTTAAATATGACTATTTATCAATCCACTACATCATATACCTCTGCCTTCCACCATCTAAACTTACGATGATGTTCTGGCCTGTTGAGATTAACAAAGGAATAGATGAAGAAAAAGGCTTCAGGAGAGGCGGTCAAGATACAGGAAGTCCTAGTCATTCATGAATTCCCATTACACATAGTCATGAACATCCAAATGCAAACTCAATCAATGATGGAGATAAATATACTGAAACAGCTAAAGAAAGGCAGTGCAGACAGAGGGTTAAATTGCCTAGATTTGATGAGTGATCCAATTGGAGGGTTGGCTTGGGCAGAAAAGTACTTCAAGATTCCAAACACAAGACCAGAGATGAAGGGGGCTCTAGCCTTTGTGACAATGGATGGAGGGTCTGTTGTGCATTGGTTTTACCATTTCAGTATTTGAAAAAGAAATTACATGAGAAGAATTGGAAACTGACTGCAGAATTGTTCTAGAGATGTTACTTAGCAGCATGTTAGTGCAATCTGTCAAACATATTAGGTTAGAGATTATGTGCAGCTGTTCGTCATGTTACTTGTGTAGTTAGAAATTCTAGAGGAACAAGCCTGAGGATATTTTATGAATGAGTTGAACAAAGTTAGCAGACGGAACATGCAAAGGGTAATCTTCCTCGCACTATTCATTGAAGATGAGTTGTTTAGATGAATTCAGGGTTCCGCAGTTATATGTAATGGTGTGATAGTTATTGTTATGTAGGTTCTGACAAGCTCTGTAGAATGATTTTAAGATTTTGGATTTCTTTTTCAGGTATTTGAAAGCCGAAATTCTTTGATAGGGAGAAACCCTGTCTTACTTGATGTTTGTACTAAAATCTGACCTAAAACCGATATTTTATCCATAATTTATTCATATTGAAGTCTGTTTACTTCTTGAGTCCAACATATGACTACCCTCAATTTCATATCTAATTTCCCTACCTTCGACAAAGTACAACTGACCACAAAAAAAGAAAAAAAAAAACGGAAACATTTTAAATCTAATTGTAAGCTACCAAACTAGGAACATACCTACTACAGTCTCTCGACCACAGGATTTGACCTTGATTTTGCAAGCTCCACTCAAAAATCTGACAATAAAGAAGCAATCAGTACCGATGTACTACCCTTTTCACGAGCTGGAATAACATTAAATTAATTATGCTTGCCTTCCCATCAGAGCCAAGGCTAAAAATGCTAGTCTCGTCTGGTCCAAACAAAATAGAACTGATGGAAGAATCATGTGCTGGCCAGCCAGTGATTTGTAGACCAGCAGACATGTCTTCGACTGGTTAAGGATGACGTTGTCAAACCATGGGGTCACTGATTCAACATTCAAAATACAATCTATTATCCAAAAAAATTGCAGTGTTTTATTTTACTGAATGACTGAGCCTAATAATCCTAGAATAACTTAGTCTAAAATAGGGAACCTCTAGAATGCATATGAAATCCCAGAAAATTGACAACTCCAGAAAGAGAAGATATAAATAAATACCACTATTCAAATTAAGTGATGATAACTGAAGGTAATTATATAAAAGCCAAGGATTAAGTGAAATTAGAGTCAAAACAGATAATAATGGAAATATAACAATCAAGTCAAATGATAATGGAAATGTGTTAACAACAACAAAAATTATTCCATAAAGGAATCACCAAGACCCCAGCAAGGAATCAAATGAATAAAATTAAGGATACCAAACATGTGAATCATTCCATCAACTGCAGCAGCTGCCAAAATCTTTCCATTGTGATTAAAGCATAGAGAAGTTATTGCTGGGGGATCTTCTCCAAGAGGAAGGACTGTCTTTATGAAATCCAAAATTAAAAATAGCCATAAAACAACATACATAAAACATTTTATACAAAGAAGCACGTACCATGGCTTTCCATGTCTTCATGTTCCACACAGTCAGAGAAGCGAAACCCAGGTTGTCAACATATTTGGAACCAGCACTACGCAGACAATATAAATATCACAATATTAACAAAAGGTGAAAAACAGAAAGAACGAATAGGAAAGCAAAATAAAGGAAAGGATACCTTAACCAATGGTATTTAACCATAGATTCATCCTTATTTCCGAGTTCAAAACAGAAAAACATACATATCATAAATAAACTAACATTTTTAAAACAGATTGTCAAACTACCAAATTAAATTAATTTAATAGTATACGAAAGAATTCAATATTTAAAAATTTAAAATTTACCCTCCAGATGCTGCTGCAGACACAAAAATAGGTTCCACAGGACTGCACTTTATGTCCAATACACTGTAAAACATGGGTAGAAGTGTTAAAAGGTAGTTCACATAAGGGAAAAATTACTTTGCCACACTTTTATACTAATTTGACACATGTATTCTCACTCTTCTATTAATAAAAACAGCGAGTGTAGGTGTATCAACCTACCGGTGTCCTTCACAGAAACCTGAAAAACTCATAAGGTTCAAATGTATTTGAAGTCCCCAAAAAATATAACATTGTTTTTAGTTTCTGTAATTTTTTTATCTAGCGTCACTTATTTATCCTTGTCAAAACAGTTGCGACTTAAAAAGGAAAACCTTTATATTTTATGGAGGCCAAAAAGTAGGGAGCAACCAAAAATTACTATATCTGTGGGGACTAAAAACAAATGTTATATTTTGTAGGAACATAAAACCAACACTGTTATATTTGCAAAGACATAAAACATATTATTGTTAATGGCAAGTTAATGGCATGACAAGGACCAAAAACAATGACTATTGCAAGGAGCAAAACCAAAAAACAAATGTAGGGATTAAAAAACAAAAAAACTGCTATATTTTTCGTGACCTTCAAAATATTTAAGCCAGCATATAATTGGGAAATACCTTGGAAATGATTCAGTTGTGCTGAGATCACAGACAACTCTCTTTGCATCCACATTCCATGCTTTAATGCACCCATCGGATGTACCAATAAGAAGCTTTTTATCAAGAGGAAAAACTTCATAATCTGATTGTATAATCTCATGTTCATTGAAACTGAATAAATTCAATCATTGATCAATTCACATACCAAGCGGTCGGATTTACATTCCCAGTCAAGGGACAAAATTTCAGTGCCACAATATATGGTTGCGTTTCTAGACACTGGTGTTGATGTATCATAAGTCCATATCCTTCATTAAAACATGCATAGCAAACAAAGGAGAAATTGCTTGAGAGACTTCATAAAAATTAAGGAAGAGTTGCAGATACTCAGTGAAAGGTAAAGCAGGATTGATGAAGGGAAACATATAAAGGGCATTTTGTAAACAAAAAGGTATTAGAGTGCATCAAGCTTTCTTTGAATTTAATTTGTATGTGACGTTTATGTTATTGTTCTGAATAAATCTGCACACATTGGTTCTAAATCATGGCAAATAAGGTACATGCTACAACGAGTAACTGAGACTAAAATTTACAAGAAAACTATTTCATTTTTCCACTAAAATAACACTTCATATCAACTCCAAAAAAGGGTACCTGACAGTTCCATCCAGAGAAGCACTGGCAATATTGTTTCCAGATGCAGAGAAGCGGCATCGACTGATTGGACTAGTGTGCCCCAAAAATGTCTCCTAGAAACCACAGTGATATTCTGATAAAGAAAATGCAAAAGCAGAACAGCTGGGGCACATGAATGAGTCTCTGTAACAGGCAATATTACCTGGTGCTCTACGTTGACCTCAGCAAAATCCTCATCCCCATCGTTTTCTACCACAAAATTCATTGTCAATTGTTTATTTCCAAATACTAAATCAAAGATTAAAGAAACATTTAGTGCTATCTTATTCTAGAGAACAATTTATTCAGTGTCCAGAAACTTAGGTGTGATTTAAAGTTCAGATAAAGTGCATCAGAGTTACATGGTGAATTAGTGAATACAAAATAGTAAGTAATGATAAACTGATAAGGTTGCTTCCGTGTTTGAAATTAAAATAAAAAAAATACAAAGCAGTTTAGTTTCGTTTCGATGAGTTATGCAAAACTGCAACTGATTCTAGCTTTCTAATTTCATTTTCATATCCGGTACCTTCTTATAGTTGCAGTATCTATCATTGGAAACCACACAAAACTAGATCTCACTACATACAAAATCAATATCTTGTTTCAGTGCAATTTGTGGTTGCAAGTTACAGCTTACAACTAGTGGCAATGGAAAACTGATGTCATCATTGTCTTAAAAAATGCAAATGAGAGTCATATTGGCAGACAACTTCCTTATGTCTCAAAACTCGGGCATCTGACATTTTGTCCTAACTTCTATCGTCACTTCCATGACTAATTAACTAGTTATCTTTTCAGAACAATAATTAATCATTTTGAAATGTCCGCACACGAAGTAGAAGAACTCTATCCATGTAAAACAGCCATTAGGTAGCAACTATCTTAAATACAATGACCAAGCAATTGAAATAATGGTAAATGCTATCGAGTGCCCCCTGGTTAAGGAATTAAAAGGGAAAGTTTATTATTGGTTGTGTAACAATGCACTCCCCGATGATTTTAGTACAATACGCTATCCCATTATTTTTCATAAAAAAATCCTTTTCAATTTTTTTTTAACCAGTGTCCACTGGTCAAAGAATTAAAAGAGAGTTAGCGGTACTGAAGCATGACTGTCTGCTTCTATAGGCACTGCGTTACCTTTTAGACTGGCATCGTCAGCTCCGCCATTCCTCAGACAGTCTTCCGATAGAAATGCTGAATCATCACAAGATGTGGAGCCAATCAACTCGGAATGAACATTTCCGAGTTCACCCACCGCTAAATCTTGGATAACCTCGATTTGAACTACTTGTGAAGTGGTAGTTGGAAAAACATCCGGAGAACTTTTCACCGTACGAGCAGTTTCTTCACGTAAATTGCTTGATGAACCAGTACTCCCATCCATACTTCAATCCAAATTAATCAGAAAACCAAGTATGTCCAATACATGCTATAGGACTGAATAAACAAACACACGCTTACCTTCTAAATTGACGTAACTGTGCCTCTTTCTCATCAAGCAAACCCTGAAGTTGGGATAACTTCAGATTTAACTGTACGATATCCCTTTTGAGTATATTAGTAGCATTCATCTCCGAACTAACCTTCAGTAGTGCAGGTAGACGTGATACAATATTAAGGTTATACAAGTTGTGAAAGAGATAACGATATTTTGTGAATTTGACAAGCAAGACACCGAAATTCATGGTTTTAAATTATGGTCTACAATGACATAAAGGTTGTTTGTCTCACCGCTTCACAACCACATCGCCCATGTTCAAAAAAAATCTAAATCTGAAATTGACCAGTGATAAGACAAAAAGAGTAAATAAATTAAGGAAAACTCTCACCTCGCAATCAACCGGTTTCGTAAAATTTAATTAGACCATACCAGAATGCTGATATGGAATCAGAGTTTATCTTAAATCCTTGAATAAATCACCTATGACATTAGTCATGCACTGAGCCTAATAGTAACAAACATGAGGGGCGTGTTGAATATAAACTCAACTCCGAAAATTATAAAAGTGGGAGAGAATACTAAGTCACAAAACAGTTTTGTTGAGCTAAGTTAATCCAAAACCCAAACTCTAATACTACAGTCTCATCAACTGCAATTTTCCACAATGTCAAGGATAGTCATGAAATAAAATCACAACACCAATTTAGAACTACGAACAGAATTAACGTGAAGGATATGAGTAGCATTGAAAACCTCGCTGAAGAAGTTTCTAGAAGAAAGATGCAATGCCTGATACCACTCCTTGGAGAAAAAAACCCGAAACTCGGGATCCAAGTGCGGGTTCTTCTTATAAGGAATTGCTGCAAAAAAAAAAAAAACGACATCTCATTTCACCGTTTCATCACATGAGAGCAGAAACAAAAACGACGAAAGAGAAAATAGACGCACCGAACCATTGGGTCCAATCTTGCGACCTCTGCAGCAATTCGGTGCCGTATACTGCGAAGAACTCAACCACCTTGTCGTTGCGGTTGCACTGCACGGCGTGGACGACATAAAAGCGTAGAATAGAAGCCTCCAACTTCAAGAGCGTGGAGACGAGCGGCGTGTCGGAGGAGGAAGAGAGGTAGTGCTTGAAGAACCCGAGAAGCGCCACAAGCTTATCGGCGTGGAACTTTGGAACATAGACGGAGAAGATTAGGTCGAGGATCTTGTCGACCTCGAAACCCTTGCCGATGTCAGTGCGCAATTCGGTCTCGTATGATTCGAGGGTGTTGGTGAAGCCGCGGAACACCAGAAACTCCCTCACCAGCTCCTCCGCGTGACGCATCTTCTCCATCGTCGCCTACAAGCGCAAACGAAAGTCGCTGTTGTTATCGTTACTCAATAGCATCGAGAATTGATCGATCTTGGTACAGGGAAATAGAATCGTGCTGGATTTGGAGAGGGTTTGCGGTGGCGGTGCTAATTTGCGCCGGTGGGGTTTTGTGGCGATTTGTGGTAGTTAGTTAGCAACCAACTGAAGTCATGTTTGCACGTGCGTCGTCTCCGATCTTCGGTGCTGATTGTGAACGGAGGCCCTAACCTCACTTCCAAATCCAATCAGCTGGACCGGTTCACCGTTACCTTACCGTTAAATTCTACAGTAAATAAATAATCTTTTTAGATTGAGAAAATGTTTTTTTATTTCATTTTAATTATAAAAATAATTGTACTTTACACTTGTAAAAGTGTGTATAAAAATGATACAACCGACAAGGTAGAGAAAGGGGTTTGTGATAATTTAATTAAAAATAGCAATGGGCACAGAATTATTTTAATAATATGAATTGTTGGCGAATGATTTCAGCAAAATAAGTAAAAAATTCAAAATTATGGATATTATGAATATAACCTCAAAAGGACAAATACTCCAAAATTGCAAAGAGTATAACTACAAAGATTATCGATACAATCAGTCTTTACTACAAAGGAGTAGAAGGAAAGAACAGTAGTTATACACAGGCGGAGTAAGAATCTATTTCCCAAAACCTTCCATGACTTTCCCGTATACTCAGATTACACGAAAGACCAAATTTTTTGTGTTACATTTTGAAGATTATCTAGGTGACATTGTGGAATTGCTACATGTGGCACGAGACGTGAGATGGCTGGTAAGAGTGAATGAGCTTGAGTGATTATTCTCTCTTTTCATAGCTTTGTATACATGGTCTAAGCCTTCCTCAATTAACTCTAGCACTGTTTGTGGCATCGGTGGCATATTAATGTCCACCGAATCTTCCAGCAGTTTCACCACTTCCCCCATTGTTGGTCGCATGGATACCTCATCTTGGATGCACCAAAATGCAACTTTCAGAGCTCTCGTTAGCTCTTCTTCATCAACTGCCCCATTTAATCTTCTATCTGCCACTTTAATTGTTGCCCCATTTGTCATCTCCTACAGTAACCCAACATTATACTATCACTATATTTATCAAACACTTAGATAACAAATTTAATACACAATTATCATAATACTAATAATGATTAGTGCAATCTGAAAAATATACCTTGTAAGCCCAACCAGGATAGAAGAAATCCTCGGGGCCAAAGGACATGTCAAGATTTCTCCTACCACCAATGATCTCTAAAAGAAGCATCCCATAGCTGTAAACATCAGCTTTGACAGTTATAGGACGATTACCAACCCATTCTGGTGCCAAATAACCTCTAGTGCCTCTCACCATTGTCACCACATGAGAGTGCTCCCTTCCCATCAATTTCGCCAGTCCAAAATCAGACACTTTAGGACAAAAGTTTTCGTCCACCAATATATTCTCTGGTTTTATGTCACAGTGTATTATCCGATCCCTGCATTGCTCATGAAAGTATGCAATCCCTTGTGCAGTAGCTATGGCTATATTGAAACGAGTTGTCCAATCTAACAGTCTATCTCGCCCCTGATACGAAGGGAAGATCCACTTATCCAAGGACCCATTCTTCATGAACTCATAAACCAGAAGCCTGTCAAACAAATATTTTTCAAGGCCAATAAACCATTACAATTTTAGTTTGGTAAACATGTATCATCGTTAGGATAAATTTTAAGATAGTTATTATTGTGAAGAAAGAGTGCATACCTATGTGATCCCTCAGAGCAATAGCCGCATAGGCGAACCAAATTCATATGATGCATTGAGCCAATAGTGTTTACTTCAGTTATGAATTCCTTCTCTCCATGAGGCAAAACCCTGTCAAGTTTCTTCACTGCCACCAGAGTACCATCACCCAGGCTTCCTTTATATACACTCCCAAATCCACCTGCAAAACATGTACCTTTAGTATAACTTCACACAAAATCGAAACTCTTCATGTAACTGTAACCTTTTTGCAATGATATAGAGCACACGTACCTGTTCCTAGCAGCTGTGAAAAGTTGCATGTCCTAATCTGCAAATCACGGTATGTGAAATTCATTGGAGCACCTGATAAGATCAAGGAACTTTCCATCTCCCTTTTCAAAGTTCTTTTCCTGTGAACACTGTAATACAGTAATAAACTCAGCAAAACAATGAGAACTACCATGCTCACAACAGTGGGAATAATCACAGCCTTCTCCTTTGCACTTCCCATTCCATCAGAAGAGCTATTACTAGACCCTCCTTCTTGGCCTTCTGGAGTCCACGACCCATTTGCTCTTACCTTCACAAACAAAGTTGAGCCTGTATCCTCAAAACCACCATAACTTAAGCTCCTCAACACCCAACAATACGCTCTCTCCTCACTTAGCCCATAAACAGAAGCCACGCAATCACATTCCGACAAGCAAGCATCCCCACATTTTGACACATTAGAAATATCACTGTAGTTAGCTATAACTGAAATGTCAGAGAAATAATAGTTGGTTTGCTGCACCGTCGAAATCCTAAACTGGGATGTCTGGTTTTCATGCCTGCCATTGCATTTTCCCACAAGAGATGAATTCTCATAGCACAGGCCATCCCTTCCAACTTTAGAAGTTCCTGGCAAGCAAGTGCAAGTGGCTTTTGTCTTGCTTCTATCCAAATTGCAAACCCCATTGCCACAAACTCCAGCAATGTCACATGGATTTGAAACTGCAGCCCACTGTGGCACCCACTGCCTTGAGCCATTCACTTCGTCCCATCGATACAACCGCAGATTGCCATTCTTTTCCAGTGTCAGTCTCCTGAGAACAGTCGATGCTGTTGATTGATGAACTGCAGAAGGCAAGCCTGCATCGTCACCATCATTCTTGTACACATACACCGCACCATCAGATGAGTCTCCATACACAATCCCAAAGCTCCCAGCATGGTCCAAAACTGCTATAACCTCCCCAGTCACATTGGAGATATCAGGGCCTTTCCAATAGGAATAGTTGGTGTATGATTCATCTGAGGCCTGGTAAGTCTCGAGGAGATTGTAAGTGAGAGCAAGGCTTAATGAAGTACGCTGTTGAAGCATTTTGAGAGAATAGTAGCCACCATGAGAAGAAGACTTTGATGAAGTTAGTTCTGAAGACACTGTTAGAAGCTGGTTGGGGAGGAGAGTGTCGGAAGGTTGAGAAAAACTCTGCCACACAGGGTGGTTGGTGGCGTTCTGGAGGATGAAGTTGCCGGATTCTGCCATGACTGCTGCTTGTACGCCAGCACCTGAGGTGTTTGAGGTCCACACTGTGATGTCTCCATCCACGAGAACGAGGTTACCAGTGGTGTCAAGCTCCAATGTCGCATCTTGGGATACAGGAGTGTCTCTATTTGGATTGAGATCAAAGAAAATGAAACATGTTGGCATTCATAACCTGCACAAGCTTTTGTAAAAACACTAAAGACTAGACGGAGATATGATTCATGACTTCCTTTTTTTGTCTAAGTCAAAAACTAGCCCCAACCATTTGATTAATTAAATTGATTTCCCAATTTTTTAACCTCTAGTGTTTAAAAGGTTTTAGTAAGATTGTATATTTATACAATTTTTAATTAGACTTCTTACTGCTAATGATATGTTTAAACCCTTTAATAAATTAATGCTTTCCATTATTTCAAGACGAATGGAAATATTACCTATTTAAAAGATTGATCTGTAAAAACTTATTAAAAAGATAATGTTAAAAATCTATAAACTAAGAACTATATATAAAAATGTAGAAAAACTACAAGAGTATGCAAAATAAATTTAACCTTTATATTATTTTTCAGCAAATAACTAAATATTAATGACTTTTACATAATGAAAATAAAATAACTTTTGGCTATTTATTGAGAGATATTCTTATACAAATAAACAAAATAAAAAACTAATTCATTTAGAGGGTTAAAGTAGTTAATTTTAAGTAATAAAGTCATACATTTAGTTTTTATTTTAAAAATACCTACCATCTAAACGTGAGTTCATATATTATATAATTGAAACAAAAAGCACATTTGCTTATATAAAAGATCGAAGAAATAATATATAACTACGAGTATATGACTGTTTGATTCTCCTTGCATCTATAGTTTTTCAAATATATTATATTTTTTTCCTGTGCTCCCTTGACATATAGGTGCAGTTTGGTTTTTTCATTATATTTGGCTTAAGGCTCTTCTATTTCTTTCATTTACTCGTTCTTCATTTTGGCCCTCACGTATGATCACTATCAATTTTTAACATAGTCAAGGTTCTCAGTAAATTAAATTGCAAAAAAAAAAAAAAAACTTAATTTACACACTCAATGAATTTCATTTTATCAAATACTTTCTTTCTCATGCATATATTTTTGCTATATTCAGAAACTTTAACTGTATAGAATAAGTTGATTTATAAAGAGGAAGATGAAAAAATGGTACCTATTGGGTGACCAAACTACAGTTGGATCTCCTGGAAGCTGTGCAAACCAAACGCCAAGCACAAACAATCGATTATCGCTATCTGCCGGAGTAAACCCCAAAGCAAATGTGCCGTTTTCCGAAACCCAAGTTTGGGCCTTGCTAGACAATAACCTGGAGCCCAAGGCAACGTGGGCCGAAATGCAGGTACTAAAAGAAAAGAGGCCCAAAGCAAGAATTATGCAGTAACATGAAAAGGAAGAGGAAGGAGCATTGGCCATGGAAAGTTGTCACAGTAGCATGGTAGAGTGGTTTTGGAGTGAAAGAACAAAGCTTGGGAAATGTTACGGCATGGTGTTATATAAGGGGATGAGTAGCGGGGGAGTGTAGTGTTGTATTTGGAGAAGAAAGACATAGAAATTGAACACGTGGAAAGTGGTGGTTGAACTACAACGTTTGAAAATGTTGGGTAATGTGTGGTCGGTAAATAAGATATGATTAGAAATGTGTGTGTATGGTGGCATGGACACAGTGCTTTGCGGGTTTCAAATGGGGATTCAGATGTGTGCATGGCCGAAAGAGCAAAGGCTATAAAACATGGACACGTAATTGTTGAAAATATTAGTTTGTAGCAAAGTAAGTTAGATGCTGATGATGATTGTGAATGTATGTACGTGTGTTCACGTTTCTCACTTTCAAAAATAGGGGCATCTTGACATTTTATGTGCTCATCGATGCTGACTTTTCACTACCTAACTTCCTCATTCAATTTTTCATTCATTATGCTTATTTGAAATAATTGTTCTTACATGTAAAACTTAGTATACCGTAATTTACATGTAAAAAATAATTTTTCAATGTTACTTGTTCAATCACAAGTATATGCAAAAATTAATTTATATACAAATATTAACCATTCAACAATAATGTCTTCAATTATTACTAATGTTGACTTCTTCTTTTTTCTGACCTTCAAATTCAATCACAATACAACACACTACCCGATGCATGATGATGAGAGGGCAAAGGAGTCATTGCGGTGGTTTGAGTGGGACAAATATAACGAGTCTACATTTTGTTGTGATATTTTTTATGGTGTTCTTTTTAAGTATTGATTTAATCAGTAATTTCATTTTAGCGTTTAAATTTGAATAATAATAATTTTTAAAGAGTGTTAACTTTAATTTAATAAAATAATCAAATTTATTTTATTTAAAAATATTAAAATTTAATTAAGTAAAAAACTATGAAAATAAAATAAATTATAAACTTAAATATAAAAATAAAAATTAAATTACTGGTTTTTAAAATATTAATTTTATGTATTGAAAATTTTAATATATTACAAAACATCAGAATAAATATGCATTAGTATATTTTAAAAGCATAACGAAAAGATAACATACAAATTCATTAAAAATTTTAAATTTTACAATCCACCATTCTTTCCTTATTTGCAAATCACCTTCTTAAATTACTACATGTACAATTTACGCATCCCAAATCTTATCTACATTAAATTTGTCAATCCAAACAAAACTTAGAGAATTTATAAGAGAATACACGTTAAATGCTTGTATCCTTATATTCTTAATTCGGATCTTTTAACGATAAAACGTTTATATGAATTTAATAGAAAGAATAAAATTTACTCATTTATTGTAAATAAAATTGAGATCAAACTTATATCACAATATTATGATTACATTAAAATAATGTTTAATATAAGAAAAAATCTATTTAGCCAATAAATAAAATATTATGTTATGGTTGAATAGAAAATTCACGACTTTTTGGCCATGCAATAATTATATTCATAAATAGATGAATGATGAGTTCCAAAATTATGGTTAGTTATTCCTGAGATAACGTGTTTTCTGTCATACTCGAATTTAAGAGATTCCACCGTCCACAAAGCTTTAGCTCCAAATTTGGATAAACAAATTTTAAAACAAACTGCATTTATCCATTTTCAACTCATAACTACTGGTTTGAATATGCTTTTGTTTCGTTTATTTTTTTCATTCTCATAAAGTGAGAGACACACACCTAATTTACTAATTTGAACAAGAAAACACCAGCACCACACATTTTTTTTTTTTTGTATCATTGCATCAACTCATGAATCATGTTTTTATTTTTTGTTTTTCATTTTTACTCTCTCTAACACTTTTAGGCATTCTATTTTTTATTTTATTAATTAATTCTGTTTTAAAGAAGTTAAAAGCAAAACTTTAAAAAATTACAAATAGGACGTAGTTTTAATTTTAATTCATATTCATTTCTATTAAATTTAATAAAAACTATTTTAATAAATTACTCTATTACTACTTAATAATTTTATTTTATTATTTTTTATATCAATCAAATCTATAATTTTTATGTTGATTATTTTTCACTTTTTATTCTCTTTCTATTTAAGAAATATTTGTTTTCCTTTTTTTTAGTACTTCATCTTCACTCCAAACGAAAACATAACTGATAAGTAATATATGATCACATTAATATATTACAACAAAATGTCATGTTAAATAAAACTAAACATGAAAAGAAAAGTAAAATTTAACAAATTTTTAAAGTAAAATCAGAATATTAAGAGTAAAATATGAGTCTAAATTTAGTTTGAAACTAGTATAAATAAAATATTACATAAAACAACCAGTCAATAATATAATATACGAGTTAAATGTAGTTTTTGATAGCCCAAGTATCCTAATGCATTAATTAAGTCATCAATCAACAATGAATGAAAATGAAAATTAAAGATCAAATATTCTTTCAACCTTTCTCAACTTGTTTTTGTATAAACACTACCCAACACACTCCAAGTTCTTTCCTTTTTACCAAACTCATCGCACTCATATATGGTCAAATATTGATATATCTGTTTCTTTTTAACATTTTAGACAATATTTTTATGCAACAGACTAAATATTTATGTTTTAAAATAAACCATACCAAGTTAGATGGGTCCCTTATATTTATATTTATATTTATTATAAATTGTAAGATTATAATGTAATTTATACTTGATAGAAAATATCCAATTAAATACATTAATGATTTATTTATGATTTATAGTGGAAAAAAGATAATTTGTGCTTCTATATTTAAAAAAAAAAATATAATTATGATTGCATTAAAAAATAGGGGATATATATATATATATATATATATATATATATATATATATATATATATATATATATTTTACATGATTTGTTTTTTCTTTTCATTCTTTCTAATTTTAAAATATAATTAAGAAAAAAATATATGAGAATTTTTTGTATGCTTATTATAAATATTATAAACTTTCAAATGTTTTTTTTAAATTAATACAGATTAAGATAATTAAGCCTACAATCTTATCATAGATTTCTTTTCCATATTTGTTTGTAGTCGAGTATGCATTACTTTTTTGTTTACATTTAGTTTATGTAAACGATGGTGCAGAACTTCTTAAATACATATCTCCTTATTATCTGATCATATCACTGTATACAATAAATATATATATATATATATATATATATATATATATATATATATATATATATATATATATATATAT
>Ga0099822_1002694_pt1 | contig 22263 bp, 9 predicted proteins | sample CowpeawhiteBW_FD_76839 | JGI IMG/M metagenome (GOLD analysis project Ga0099822, IMG submission 76839) | Root nodule microbial communities of legume samples collected from California USA - Cow pea white BW | ecosystem: Host-associated > Plants > Roots > Nodule | place: USA: California | collected... | reverse complement strand
ACAGGCGCTATCGCGCCTGTGTGTACACATTTTTTGAATTATATTAATAATTGATGATATTGTAATGTTATTAATTTAATAAACAAAATAAAAGTATATTTATAAAAAATAAAATAAAATGTAGGGAGAAAATAAGAGAAAAATAACTGTTGATGAATAGTAAGAGAAAAAAAGAAAAAGGAGATAAGTAAATAATTTTATAAAAACTTGTAAAAGTAACCATTAATTTTTAAAAATTTAATAAATAATTAAATTATAAAGGGTAAAGTTGGAATTATGAAATGTGGACACAAAAAAGGGAATCCCCTTTATATATAGTTATAGATAATGTATTGTAAAAATAATATATTTAAAATATACGGTTGAATAATCTTATAGAAAAAAATGTTTATAATATTATTTTTTTTAGGAAAATAATATTTCTACTAATATTTCATTTACAATATTTGCTATATCGAATGATTTGCTTTTACAATATAGAAATTACAAAGTCACATTAATGTGTCACATTAGTGTGTAAGTAAAATTTGAATATAACAAAAGAATTAAAAATGAATACAAATAAATATAACTGATAAAATGTTAAAAAAATAAATTAATTAATATAGAAGCTTGGATTAAATTTTTAAAAGAATATCATAAACAATAAATTTTTAAAACAATAATTACTCAAATATTTTATTTATGTTCAAAAAATAACATATTTGAATATTTGTTTTTAGGAACTGTTTTTCAAGAAGAAAAACAGAAATAAAATGGGAATTATAAATTTTTGAAAGATTTATTTTATGTCCAAATATATACATAGACATAAAAAAACAAAAATCACTACTAATGTACTATTCAAATCTTAATTTAAGATAAATTTAATCTTTTGTTTAAAAATTTATCTGTTAGACCAAAATTTAAATAACTTTATTTAATTTGTTTAAACACAAACAGTGATCATGACATATGTAAAAAATTTATTATATTCATCTTAATTCTTTTGATTATGTTGAAACAAACAAAAAACAGAATAATTATGAGGTGTTTCTCAGGTAGGCATGTTAGACATTTTTAGATAAGGATTTCCCATCAAACTATGATTTGTAGGTGTACTCATGATATTTTTATCATCATTTAAAATGAGCATTCTTAATATTTTTTTATGGACAATAATATTTTAATTACTAAATTTTAATAATTTTTTTTTATAACATGATATGTGTTTTTTTAAGTGATTTTGAAATGTTAAAAATAAAAAAATAAGAAAATAAAAAACCACTTAAAAAATGTCATCTAAGATTGTAAGAAAAAATTGTCAAAATTTAGTTAAAAAAATTATTTTCCTTTCTTTATATTCATTCTTAATATATGTGCATATACTTATACATGTATAATAAATACGGGAAGGAAAAGATAAAATTTAATTATATTTTATTAAAAAATTTAATTATTTTCTTAGTGGTAGATTTTCATTGTATCAGAATAAATTAAAATAAAGGCATTGCATACAAAATTTATATCGTTCTATATTTTAAATTAACACTGAACAAAATAATATATTTTTAGTTAACAGCAATAAAAAATACTACTATAAATATCGAAAATGGATAGTACTGTGATTTTAATTTTATTGACCATTTTATTAATTAAACTTTAAACATTTTTAATTATTATTTATTTATATATATTGTATTCATATACAATTTTATTGAAAAGTAATAATTTTAATAATGTAATAATTGTTAATAAAAGTATTGTATTTATGAATTTTATCAAATCTAATTTTAGTTTTATATATTTTTATCCAATATTTTTGTGTGAAAAAAGTGACAGTTAATTTCTGTGCATTATATTGTAAAGGAAAAAGAAAAAAAAAAGATTAAAACTATCGTAAGATAATATTTTTAATGCATAAAATTAAGCCAAATATAAATCTTCACATAATTTTATACATTCTTAAACATATTATTATACTAAAACAATATATTTGATAGTAATGATAAATTTTTATTTTTATATATAACAAAATATAATTACTCTCCCACAATTTATTTTTATTTTTATTGTTTTCTCAATTTTATTACAAAACTAATAACAAATGTTACTTATAATAAGAAACATATCTAAATACCTATAAGATAAAATACTGATTAAATGTACTAAAATAAAAAATGCAAATCTAAAATGTAATAATAACAAAAAATTAAATCAAATTAATAAAAATCAATTGACAAAATATGATTCCTCACTTATATCTAGTTTCTTGAAAGAATATATTCTCAAGAACATGGAAAAGAGAAGTTCCTCATGCATCAACAAATCTATGGAACTAAATAAGTGAATGAATTTTTATAATTATTAAAGAACTAAAACAATTACAATTAAAAAAATAACCTACATATCTAAATAAAAGTCTAACCCACTCTATCTTCTAAAGATACAAAATGTTATATTTATGATGGAGCTTCAAGCATGGATGTAGGGAGGAGAAACTCCATGAGGCACGAATGAGTGGAGCAAGGTTGGAGGCCCTTGAACAATGTTATGGATTATGGAAGTGAAGTTCTAGAAAGGAGACCTATCCTAGGGAATGAGACTAGAAGAGCTAAAAGAGAAGCTTAGTCTAACTTTGACTCTTAAGGCAATAGTATGGAGTGATCTCAACATCATTCAATTACCAAGTAAAGAGTAACCAAATACAAGTGGTGAAGGCCCTCATTTATAGTAGAGAGGTCGGCCAAGATGCAATGCAAACATTGAAATGAAATGCAAACTTCACTTAGGCTACAAGAAACCTCTTAAATCCGTGTTATGTAAGGGATGCAAGGATCATGTGCCAAGTGTCCCTTCACATTTCTCATGCTTGGCACCATGCGGAACATGTGCCTTGAGAACACTCTCAGCCAAGCTTCGCAATTGGGCTTGAATTAGCCCAATTTGAAAGCTAATCAACAATGTACATTGACCAATTATTTTATAAAGTATGGCCTAACATATGACCCAAAATTAAAAACTATACCAATGCTTTACATGAAACCCATCATATTTTGATGTCCTCTTTAGCCCATGAGAAAAGCATTTGATGGCCTTGAGAATTATTGTCATCTTAATGTAAGCCTTTTTGAATTCTCTTATCATGCTTCTAGTTATTGGACCTTTTTGTGGACTTGGGCCTTGAGGTGAATATGGGCCATGTAATGGGCTTGAAATGGATTCATCAATTTCCATATGATACAACTTGCTAACTTCAGTGTGAATATTCAAAATGGCTCAAACATGGTAAAGGAAAAAGCCACACCCATGCCTGCCTGTTGTGAAACCAGTAGATTGATTCACCTAGTTTTCCTTATGTCTTTTCATTTGTGAATTTAATAATGGTATTTACTTTCATACATTAGATTGATTCACATGATTTGGAAATTTTAGGGACATAATTTAGATCTCTAATAGAATTCAAGTTGTTAAAAATTGAAAATTTAAAAATTTGAAGTATAATGCATAGTAAAATAATGGAATCATCCCATCAACCACTTCACAACGTATTTATACAGTAAAAACATATGAAAATACACTTGGGGAATGAAATCAAACAATTGGGGGACTTCTTTAGGTAGTCGTTCTCATAAAACATGTTCAGTTGATAGATTCTTCCTTTATTGTTTATATTTTTTTTTCCAAATTAATAGAGTAAAAATTTATGAAAAATTGAATTGTGGGATTAGTGTTATAAAAACTATGTTGAACCATTTAATTGAAAATGTTCAATCCAAGACGGGATTATAACAAGTCTATACCATTTGTTGGGTCAAAAATGTTAAGAAACAATTATAACTGGAGTATAGTAGTAGAGATGAATTCAATAATGATTAATGGAAGATCAACTGTGATAAAATGTTGGTTGAATTATCTGAAAGAGCTTATACCTTAATCCCATAATTTGAATTTGAAGAATCATAACATTTGGGTTGATATTGCACACTAAAACTTGAAAAGGATAACACTAACAACAAAACCTTATCCCACTGGATAAAATCAACTATATAGATTACATAATTAAATCAACTCCAGAAAACAAAGACTCTTGCATAAATACCAAACATGGATCATTCATTCACAAAAAGATCATGAATAGTGTATAAATAATTTAAAAAACCAAGGACTATGTTAGATTAGATTATGTTTCAAAGGTCCAACTAAGTAGAATTAGATTATGAATTCTGCATTTAGATTTAGTGAAAAAAATTAGGACTTTGTTAAAAAATAAAGATGTCAATGGTTTATTAAAAATATTAAACATATTTGCAATATTTGAAGAACCTAGTATATCAATACTTCGGGAACAAATTTGTGGAGAACCAACCAACTTCCTCTTCTTTCCTCCATCTTTTGATTCATTTTGACCATTCTCTTCAAAAATAGATGCATTTTAATTTGGTTTAATTACTCAGATGCCCACTTTGGTATAGGTGTGTCAATCTGGTACACACTTTTAAAAAAGTGTCAATTGCATCCCAACTTTTGAAAAAGTACTTCAATTAGGTCCCTTTCAGACGGAGTTGACTAATGCCTTTAACAACGTGCCACATGTCAGTCTATGATTTTTTTGATTTTTTAAAAATTTTTTAAATTTTTTTAAAATTTTTAAATTTTTTTAAATTTTTTTAAATTTTTTTAAATTTTTTTAAATTTTTTTAAATTTTTTTAAAATCTTTTTAATTGTTTTGAAAGAAAAAAAATTAAAATGCCACGTGTTAGGTCCCTGTGTGTGACACATGGCATTGTCAGTGCCACGTGGCATTGTAATGCCACGTGTTAGTGTCACTATCAGATGTCATTGTGTTGATTTCGATTTAGTCCCCATATATGTCATTTTATTTCAATTTAGTACTTATGTGTATCTGATTCAATTTTGACCCAACTTTTTTTAATAATTAAAATCCTTTTTTATAAAATTAAATGTAATTAAGTATAAAATTTTTACAAAAATTAAATATTTGATATTTATATTAAAATTTAGTGGTAAAAGTCATTTTATTAAGTCATTTTTAATAAAAAAAATATTAGTATAACATTCATACAAATAGAAATTTTGGGTTAAAATTAATAAGAGACAATATTGTTCTATTTTGAAAAAAAAAATAATTAACAAAACATAAGTACTTAATAAAAAAGTAATTAATAAAGTAATATGTTAAAAGTTCATTTTTAATAAGAAATATTTGTAAAACATTTATACAAATAATAAATTGGGTCTGAAATTGAGAGAAACAATATAAATATTAGTACTTAATTTTGTAAAAATATTTGTACTTAATTAGTTTTAATCTTATAAAAAATAGATTACAAAAATATTAATTATTAAAATAATTGGGACAAAATTGAGTCAGATACACATAAGTAAGTGCTAAATTGAAACAAAAAGACATATGAAAACTAAATCGAAATCAACACAATGGCATCTAACAGTGACACTAACACATGACACTGCAACGCCACGTGGCACTGCAACGCCACGTGGCACTGACAATATCACATGTCACACACAAGGACCTAACACGTGGCATTTTTATTATTTTTTTCAAAAAATTAAAATAAAATAAAAATAAAATAAAATAAAATAAACCACAAAGTGACACGTGGCACGTCGTTAAGGGCGTTAGTCAACTCCGTCTGAAAGGGACCTAATTGAAACACTTTTTGAAAAGTTAGGATGCAATTGACACTTTTTTAAAAGTGGGTACCAGATTGACACACTTGTACCTAAGTGGGTACCATCCGACTAATTAAACCTTTTAATTTTGAAACCATTTAGAATGAATCAGCAGAGCAAACATTACTATACCTCTGGTTTGAAGCTTTTAAGAAAGTTCATTTAGAACCATATTGAGTAATGTGAAGAAAAGAGCAACACAAAAGTATTATAAAAGTAAAGAGTTGGTTTTGGAGTTGTCACCACAACTCAATAGGTCTCTTAGGTGTATGAGGGGCTTAGGTAGTTGTGTGTCATTGGAAGGTTTACAATTTTCGCCAGAAAAATTGCATTATGAAGGGTTTGTAATTTTGGTCCACAAAAATTGCACTATGAAGGGTTTGCAGTTTTGGTCCATAAAAAAATTGTATGAAGGTTTGCAATTTTTGCCAGCAAAATTGCACTTGGTTTTTAATACTTCTTGTTGAGTGTTTGTGGATGTAGACCTTGAGGTGTCGAACCACGTTAAATTTCCTGTGTGTTTTTATTTATATTTTTCTGCTTTTATTTGTGGGTGTGCTTCTACTTGAAGAGATTATTATTTTTAGTACGTGATTTCCCAACAGTGGTATCAGAGCTAAGGTTCTGACCAAGGCTTTCTAATCAAGGGAGGAAGAGGACCATTTTGGTATATTGACCAGAATCAACATCCTTTGAAGAGAGTAGAGTTCATGTGTGGCAAGATGCTCCCAGATCGATAGAGGAGGTTGCAAATGGTGCTTGTGTAGCCTAATGAGTGATGTACGATGGAGATTTGATCTGTGTGAGTCGCGGTTTGTGACATGTGCATGGAGAAAGTGCTCTACGACTTACATATCTGCTCTGGTTATTGCGTTTGGTGGACTATGATGTTTGGTAACGTTGGATTTGCATGGTGAGGGTGGAGCTCGAGATCTCCAATGGTGGTGTTTTTTCGTGGCTCACGCTATGCTTCGTCAGCAGCGGGTGTTGTATCGTGGTGTTGTGACGGTGCCATGGCTTGGTCAAGGTGGTGTTGATGATGGATTCTCCTTGAGTATCAGAGAATTGTTAGTGACAATGATGTGAAAGTTGCTGACAACGAGTCTGATGTGCAAGGCGATGAGGGTCGATGATGAAGCAAGATTGTCATCGTTAATGAGTCTGTGTAGATCACCAGTGACAAGAGTGGTTCAAGCAGATGTGTTGGATCACTAGTAGCAATAGTGGTTTAAGCATATTTGTTGGTGGTGTGTCAAGTGTTTGTTCCATAGCACATGAGACTTTTGGTGAAGGAAGGATATGTTGGTTCTCAAGTGAGTATTCACCAAAGTCCCACATTGAGTAATGTGAAGAAGAGAGCAGTAGAAAAGTATTATAAAAGTAAAGATTTGGTTTTGGAGTTGTCACCACAACTCAATAGGTCTCTTAGGTGTATGAGGGGCTTGGGTAGTTGTGTGTTATTGGAAGGTTTGCAATTTTCGCCAGAAAAATTGCATTATGAAGGGCTTACAATTTTGGTCAGAAAAATTGCACTTGGTTTATAATACTTCTTGTTGAGTGATTGTGGATATATAGGCCTTGAGGTGTCGAACCACGTTAAATTTCCTGTGTGTTTTTATTTATATTTTTCTGCTTTTATTTGTGGGTGTGCTTTCGCTTGAAGAGATTATTATTTTTAGTACGTGATTTCCCAACAGTTTCTGTATTGCTTTTATTTAGATTTGGGTTTTTTTCTCTGAAGAACAAATATCACAATGTTATAAGGTCAAGTATACATGATGATATACCACAAATGACATTCATATTTACTTGGATAATTGTTACTTCTATTGTCCAACTTTTTAGCAGGAATCATCTTCTGTGTAATTTTTGCTTCTTCACGAATACTTCCATCCATAAGACAATGACACTTGATAGAATGTCCATATTGAAGATATGCAATGACATTTTCTGAGTGGAAATTGAAAGAACTTACTTTGTGTGTACTTTTCTTAGTAGTATGTGTTAACTATGACAGTTTCATTTCTTGTTTTTTAAAGAACATTTATGTATTCTTATTTTCAAAGATTTATGATATGAATTTTTAATTATTTTTTATTAAATTTGAACATTATTGCACTAAAATGTAGAATCAAAATTCTGCAATAAGAAAGCATGGACTCGAGACTATAAGTAATGGACACTGACATTTTTTAAGAATATATATATCCAAATGGAAAGCCAGACTTCCTTTTGTTGTTTTACAAGTAAATTAGTGGTTTCTGATGTAAAATAATACAATTCCTTTTCTGTCCAATATATTATACACTAAAAGTACAATTTCGTCATGGAAAGAATTAGCTATTTTAAAACCATTTGACAGACAATATTTGACAATACTTTTGATGAATAATTGACTATATACTGTATATGAAAAGTTTACCAAATATGGCCACAACAACCTCACATTAGATATAAGGAACTTTTTCCATTTCATATGAATTTTAGTTATTTTTCAACCACAATAAATGAACAAATTTTAAGCAACAGTAACTAATACTAATTAATTATAACAAAAAATTAATCATATTATCTTTGGTTAAATATGTTTTTGGTCCCTCAAGTTTCAGTGAATTTTGAAATTAGTCAATCTTCGAAATTTTATACCAATTTAGTCCTTCATCTTTAGAAATGTGTGGATTTAATCCTTCTTACCAATTTTTGTTAAGTTTATTTGACATTTTAAACTCATTTTATGATAATATTTGAGTTAACATTGAAACGAAAATGTGTCAAACGGTGTAAACAATTCAAATACTATTATGAAATGCGCTTGAAATGTCAGATAAACTTAACAAAATTTGGTTAAAAGGATTAAATTCACGCAATTTTAAAGGTCAAAGACTAAATTGGTCAAAAATCATGAAGAGGGACTAATTCCAAATTTCACTGAAACTTGAGGGACAAAAAACATATTTAATCCTATTATCTTTAATTCAAATGAATTAGTATAAAATTAAAATATAATAGGTTTAACTAAAATTAAAATTGACATAAATTAAATGTTAAATGATAGTTAACTAAACGTGATTTTATTTAATCTTCTCATATAAATATCTTAATATATATTTTTAAAAGTGATTTTTATATTTCAATTATATAAAAATACCTTTATATATTTTTAAAAAGCACTTTTATATTTCAATTAAATAAAATTCAATGTCTTAAAATGTTTAAGGTTATAGAAGTAAATGACATATTCGATAAATGTCAAAATCAATTCAGTAAGATGTCAAAACGTTTATAAAGAATTATAAACATAAAATTATGGGTTAAATATGATTTTGGTCCCTTAACTTTCAGTGAAATTTAGAATTAGTCCATTTCAAAACTTTAGACCAATTTAGTCCTTTATCTTTCGAAATACGTGGATTTAGTCCTTTTAATCAAATTTTGTTAGGTTTATTTGATATTTCGTAGCATTTCATGATTGTATTTAAGTTGTTTATACTGTTTGATACATTTTTGTTTTAATGTTAAGTCAAATATTATTATGAAACGTGTTTGAAATGTCAAATAAACTTAACAAAATTTGATTAAAAAGACTAAATTCACGTATTTAGAAAGATGAATGACTAAATTGGTCTAAAGTTTTGAAATGGACTAATTCCAAAATTCACTGAAAGTTAAGGGGCAGAAAGCCTATTTAACCCTAAAATTATTTATTACTGAAATATTCAATAAGATGTCAAAACTAAATTTTCAAACAAATGTGTTATATTTGAATAGATGAAACAATATAAAATATGTAACCCAACATAATACATACATAATTATATAAAGTAAATATCATCAGAAGTGTTTCAGATCAATTGTCAAACATAATCTTCCCACAATTGGTTTTCCAAAATATTAGAATATTGTCTAACTTAGTATGACCACAATTGGTAAACATTTCACAGATAAGGTAAACATATTGTTGCTTCTTTTGTCATTGTCTACTTCAAAGAACACTATTAAAAAACTCATATTTCTTGCCAATTTTGTTTTGAAATTTTTTTTGTAGGAAATATAAACAAAATTTTGTTATGAAAAAATATTTGCAAGAAATTGCGGGACAACATAATTGAAAGTATGTTGACGAACATAAGTTCAAAAGTCAAATGGTAAATCTTGAGAGAAAAAATATAAAGTTAATCAGAGAATAGTATGATTAATATTAAAATAATTATAATAATTAGTATTACATTGTTATTTACTTATTTGATATTATTTGAGTTGTAAAATTTCATCAACATTTCATTCAAAGGTAAAAACTGAACGATAAAATGCCAATTCTTAAACTAAAGAGATACTTTGCATAAAAATAATGTAAATCGAAATGAACATAAATAAATTTGTTTGAACAAACTACTTATAATGAACATTGATTTTGAATCCTTTAAAATCCAAAGAAAGTTTTCAATTTGTATCCCATTTCAATTAAATTAATTGGATAGAAGTTTAAATTTTAAAAATATGAATTGTATATTTAAGATTTAACTACATGTGATCAATATCTGATTTTTACAATGTTGATATGATGATCAACATCTGATGAATAATTTCAGGCCACCAATAAAAAAGCTTATAAACAATAGAATTTGATTGACACATGGCTCATAATTATATAAGTAAGAGAAAAAAAAAGTCGTAGAAATGAAAAAAGGAGATTGATATAAACAATGGGTATAGACATCACAAACATGAAAATGCTCATAGAAGACAAAATATTATTTCATGTGAAATTAATGCAGATTGATACAAAACAAAAATGTTATCACAGAAAAATGAGAATGTGAGAGACATAGAACAATGATAAATAAAATTTGAATCCTTTTGTTGAGTATACTACTATTATGAGATAATGTATATGCTGATTTACTCTGACAAAAGGTGAAAATAATAAGGTATCTTTTCTATATTTGCTTGAAAAAGTTAAAATTGATAGCAACTATAAAGAAGAAAGATTCGAACCTAACACTTTACAAACATAAATGAGAATTCACAACCATCATAGTCCATTTTCACCTTAATAGTGTCAATGGCAAGTCAACTTGCCACATTACTCAATGATCATAAATTAGATCTATAGCATATATAAAATGAACCAAAAGAATGTAATTTTCCCCCTTTTCATCAAAACTAGACATGAAATAACAGACAGGAAGAAACTAAAGTGCTATTAAAGACTATCAAACATGCACCATCACCATTCAAATGCCATTGCAGCCCAAGTGCTTGCATACCATGACAATATGCCTGTACCAACATATTGATGAGGAAAACAACAACACAAACAATATACCCGAGAATGCAGCAAATATAATTTTCCCTAACTTGCAAAAATCTATGAGCAACAACAATCAAAGAGCAGCAATAATAAATAACCACAATCACAAATAAAGGCACCAAGATTTTTAATGTGGAAAACCCCTCAAATTAAGGGTAAAAATCATGAGTCGTCCAAACCAAAGAAATAACTCCATTATGATTAACAAGAGTACAGAAGAGTCTCAATCAACAACGCAAATTAGTCCCAACAGCCAACAGTCAACCAAATAGCAAAGCAACAAAGTTTTCAAATAGAGAAGAACAAGAGAAGAAAAACCTATAAAATCACTATTGTAGTGCAAAATTAATATCTCCCAACTCAGACCTCGTATTTGCGATCCTATCACTCAGAATGAAGAACAATGTGTTCCGAACCTGCTGTAAAAGCTCGATCCAACGGTGCGCGAATCCGTAGAGCCGATTTTACGGTGACAGCTCTGTGAAAAATGTGAACAGATTTTTTCCTCTACATCTCCTTCTTTGTGCTAGGATTTTCATTGTGTTCTGACTCTATTGTTCTGCCTCTCTATTTATTTTGCAGCCCCTTCATCACTAGTTTAAATGAGACATGGACTTCTGAAGTTTTGGGTCTTTTCTCCACATAGGAAGGGAGTCCAATACCCAACACATATTACTCTAACTTGACATTAGTTACAATATTATATCTAAAAGAATAAACATTTCTAGTTATAAAAAAGGATGAAAATATAAAAAATACAGTAAAGAGGAAGAGAGAAAAACAACATACCTTAAAACTATGCTCTATCAGAAATGTTTCTTGAACTCCATCTAGCATAGAGGTAAACCTTTTCTCTATTTCTAGTGTCAAACTCAACCTATTTGTTAAGTGTGCTAAGAAAATTTTTAAATTATATCCTCAATAACATTCATACAAAATAGGGTCTAAAAAACACTTATCGCCCCGCTAGCAATTACTTTTGTTTTGGGAAGAGGCATAAAACATGTGGTTTTAGCTAATGTAACCATTTCAATTGGAAAAATTGAATTTGGTTCATAACCAAAAACTGCATGAAGAGGCAAAAAATACACAAAATGAATTGAAACAAAATCTACAGATACAACCAAAACACACGCTTGGTCAAACACCAAAACATAAGAAACTAATATTTACATTCAATTGATACACAATCATTCCCAATAAAAAGCCAAAAGCACTTATTGGTGAAGATTTCAGGTCATAAAGAAGCTTCATAGTCCAAAAAGTGGAATAAAATGTCAACAAAAAGTGGAAGAAGAAAAACATAAACCATGGAAATAAAGAGATAGAGAGAGCCATGTCAAAAAGAGAAAAAAAAACATAAAAGAAGAGCAAGAACGAAAACCAAAACTTGAGAGAAATCTAGAGCGCAAAGCGAAACCCTAATTGAAAATCTGAAAAAAATAATATTAATAAAAATAGATCAAATATATAACTATGAAAATTAGTGGTGAAGAGAAAATGATAAAAAAAAATTAAATATATAACTACAAAAATCAGTGGTGAAGAGAAAATGATTAAACTTTCGAGACCCAATAAAATGGGAAAGATAAAACCTTGGAGACTTGATAAAATGCGAAAGCCAGAACCAAAACTGGTACCAATAGAGAAGAAAAAATAAATCAGTGTTGAGGAGAAAAAAATGGAAGAGGGCATGGTAGGTATGAGAAAAAGTTAGAAGTTCTTTGACATAGAGCGCATAGAGTGAGAATAAAGAGATAGGAGATAACGATGACAAGAGAGTGAGGGCCAAGAATAAAAAATAGGGTTTCTTGTGAAGAAAGAAGACTGTGAGAAGAAAGACAACCAAGGCATTGAGATATTGAGAGTGAAGAAAGAGAAATAAGGTTTTGCTCATAGAGAGTGAGGCGGTAGAGGGTGAGAGAAAAGTTCGGAGTGAAAGATTAGGGTTTTAGGACAGGAGATGAAATGTATATTCAATACCACGTGTAAACACCACACTCCTCCATGTGTCAAACAAATAGAGCGGGTAAGATTTCCACTTTTAGTTAATTTTTTATGTGATGCTTTTTGTGTTTGATAAGAATTTTTCACACTTGGTGATGGTTGTCTTATGTATAGATAAGATGTTTAAGAATCATTTTTTATATATTGAGAAATAGATGCTCTAAAATCATATTCCTTTTAAGAAATAGATTAGTAGGAATACCCATGTGTATGCACGAATCAATTTTTTTTATAATTTAGATTAAAAAATTAATATAATTAATGTTATATTTAAATAAATTATTTATTTATATAATTATATTTTACTATTATATAATTAATATAGTTATTATTATGTTAATAATAATAGATTATAATAATAATAATAATAATAATAAGATTAAAAAATAATAGTTAGATATGAATGTGTTTATTTTAAATTATAAATTAGTAATGTACAGTAAGACATTATTGTTATAGGATTAAAATTTACAATTATACTTTTGAGTTATATTTTATATTAAAATGAAATGTATATGTACGGTCATTGTCGTTATTAAAGTAAATTGTAAACATATTGTAATATGGTCTCTACAAAATAAATACTATATGTCGTTAATGTTAAATTTTTTAATAAAAACATATGTAGATATAAATAGATATATATTATATTTAGATGAAGTGTATATGCACGGGTCGTTGTTGAAGTAAAATGTCGACATATTGTGTAATATGACCCGTATAAGTTAAATACAACATGAAATTAATATTAAAATTTTTAAAAAGAAACACATGTAAATATAAACATCTGTATATTATATAAAAATAGATGCGTCGTTGCTAAATTAAAATATACACCACCTTTATTCTCATCATGATCCTCCAATGAAGGTTTGGGGAGAGAGAAAACGAAGGAACACAACTTTGCGAGAATGGAGGGGATTTTGAATTTCAAAATTCTCGAAAAGGCATATATCCAACGATGTAAATGACCAAAGGACAAACTTTTTACATGTGTTAGTATAATAAGGAGGGATAATATTGTAACTGACAATGTATAAAATGACCAAGAATCCGAATATTTGCACACGTGTCAATAATAAAAGTATGGACAATAATGATGATGATTTTTCTTAGTAGTATAATAGATTAGTAATTTATTATATTATTTAATATTATGATTTTACACTAATTCCACAAAAATGCTATTCACAAATTAGAAAATCAGAATTCAACGTTCATTTAAATTTTTTGTTCATTTAACGTAATTATTCATTAAATAAAAATAACAATTAATTTTAATATCAATTTATGTACTTTATATATTTATATATTATTTAAATATAATTATTTTAAAAAAACATTAGATAAGACCTTCTATTTAGAGGTATTAGATCATCTATAACTTCATCATTTGTTATATTAAATTAGGTTTTGGTTAATGTTTTAAACTCATATTGGTTGATATTTCAAACTCATGTGAAACATTGTTCACGTGTCTTCTCCAACTATTTTGGCACGTTTTATAAAAGTTAGATAGACATTTATTTTTCTGTATAAATATAACCTGTATGGACTATCGTCAAAAACCAAAGAGTTGTAATCTCTATTCAAAGTAAATTTCCGACCATAGATTGAAATTGGTTAATACTTTAATTAAATCATGTTAAACTTCTTTTAAAGATATTTTTTTGCTCTTTCGGTTTAATCGTCTAATTTTTCTTGCAAGTTCTTCATTATCGTGTATTACTCATTTGTGTGGTACATGGTCCGGTGGATTTGAGCTATACTTCTCAATACCAAGGTTTCTATAACAACAAAGCGTATATAGTGAAGCGTTCTTAACAAGAAAATACCCCTACAACAGATATTGATGTTATTTGAATGCCTAGCATCAATAGTAGCAGATGTAGCAAAGCGTCACATTTGTTATTATTGGTCTAGCTAAGGTACGCCCGTAGTTTGGCCTGTTATGTTGAACTGCGTGGATTATTGATCTGAAGGTGCAGAAGGAACTTTGCTAAGAAGCCAAACCAAAAGCACACCGACAAGCGCGCCAGAAAGATGTGCTATGTGATTTACATTTTGCAATGTGTAGCCTCCGCGAAAGGTTCCTGACAATGATGTTGAAGCTTGGGCTGCCTCCATAACCTAGGACACACATAAAGAAAAGATCAATCATACAGAGCACTGATAGATAATAGTTGGCATAAAGCAAAGAACAAACGAATAAAAATTATGGCCGTTTTGTCCAAAATATAGATAATTGGTCAATAAAAAGCATCAACACAGATAGGAAACCATCTACATATAAGATTGATGGACACCTTTCATCTATTTGACACCTAGTGAGGAAAAGACATCACACGTAAGCGGTGTACCGCTTGTTAGATAATTTGAGGGCAGAACATTAGGGAGATCTTCACCAACAGACCGCGAGCCAACACATAAGAGAAAATTACCACACTGTACTATCTGAGCAGAACACTATAACTTACTAGTGACCTTGATACAACTCGTTGGAAAAAGGGAGAAACACCAATGTGATATTCACCAATAGACCACATAAGAGATCATCACATCGTTATTAACTTAAAAGAGACAAAAGGAAATCACAAATATTAATGAGGGGCTTGTAGATGATACGGATCATATATAGTTCACTCAAGGGATGAATCAAAACACACCAAAACATCACATACATAGGAAACCATATGCAAACATGATTTATGGATACCTTTTATCTATTTGACACCTAGTGACAAAGAGTATAATATGTATTATGGTGCAATAAGAAAAAAGAAATAGACGGAAATGAAAAATGTTAGTTAGGTGTTTATAGTGGAGAGCGATGATATATCATTACTCAACCATTTATGTAGCATGACACATGATTCTGGATGCATGTTGAAAAAGTAACATGACCTTAAGTTCCAACATCTCTAATCACCTTCTCTATAACGAACTGACCCAATATAAGCACTTCAAGGATCTTCCTCCAGTCCCAGGACATCTGTATTAATTAAAAGCTTGACTGTTAAAACTTGGAAGAAATACGGCAAACAGATGAACTCTAGAATCCAGTTCCAGGTACCTTTACAAGGACACTGATGGTGAATAACCCAAAAACAGCACCAGAAGCTCCAACAGAAACTGTATTTCTAGGTAAAACCAACCATGAAACGAGGTTTGCTCCTACACCAGTAAGAATATAAGAAAGCCACAAAGCAAGGTTCCCTTCCTCTTCTTCAACAAGTTTTCCTATTGTGGAAACAACAACATAACAAACTCTCAAGCATCAATCCCATAACAACTCACTTACGAGAAAGACAAGTGACCGTGTCACAGCCTTACCAAAAATGTACAGGAAGAAAAGGTTGCTAGAAAGATGCTTCCTGAACAAATTAATGCATTAGTCATCTTGTAAAATGAGATAGTGAGAAAATAGTGCACAAAAATAAAATAAAAAAATTAATATAAAACACAGTCATAGATCAAATGAGAACTAATTTAAAAAATTAATGGTTGCTTAAATAAAAAATGCTGCTATTCATCTAACTCTCTCATCTTTATTCATATCAAAGCTTAAAATATAAAAGTACAATTAATTCATAAAATGCAGCCAAGAGTATTCAAAGTGTCCGACACACATTAGACATGATTAGACTATTATTTTGAGGTGTCTACGCTTCCTTATTTGGAACAACCTAAATTTAGAATGGAAAAGCACTCAGATACAGTTGATTCAGTGCTTTTAGTGCTGATCTCTAATTTTACAATTACAATCTCACCTACATAACTAACTTCTTATATCAAATATATTGAAACCTTTATAACAAAACTTACTAAGGTAAAACTCCAATTCTGATTAAAAGCATCTTAGAAAACTCTACCTAGAATATGTTCTTCAGAAAAAGAAAAATAACAACATGGAAAAACTGAAATAAGAGAGTAAGACACTCACCAATTAGCATGACAAAACGTAGCTGTGACAAACTGGTACCAAGCAGGCCACGTGTGGTACAAGTACAAATCCTTTGCCCAATTAACCTTGCAGAAATGATATAAAACCCGACATCATGCAACAAACACAGAAACAACCCTGTTTATGCAATGCCACTTGTTTAACACTCCTTTAAAAGAGCTCCTGATTTTCCTTTCATAGTGTTTGACTGTCTTACTCCTATTTTCTCTTGAACGCATTTAACATTCGTAATGTTTTTTCTGTCCTCTTTTTCCATTTTACCTTCCATCTGTCATATATTAGCCTTCCTTGTCTCTCTTTTCTCTTCTTGTTCTACCTCTCATTTCCATGCATTTCACACCCATCAAGAATGTGCAGAAACATAATTACTTTTATTTCTCCCTCCCCCGTTCATTCGATGTGATCAAAGAAATGAGACCAAAACGGAAAAATACAAGAGATGGTGATGTAATTTCATATTGGCAAAGTCAAAGCACAAATATGATTCCTCGTTATATTTTATTGCCCAGTTTGGACTTTAAGTTTTCTTTTTGGCTTTGGTTTATAAAACTGCATTTGTTAGACAAAGATAGTACTTGGTCAATTTAACAGCCTATCTTGATTAATTTTATTTGACATGTGATAATCTATAAGCGACGCCTTTGATACATCAGCTAAAATTAACACCATTAGTGTGCATAAGAATAATAATGATAAAAACACTTTAAAGCACCAAAGTACATCTCTTTACATATAAGGAAGAAAACAGAGTAAAAATGTATTTTATTTAAAGCCAATTACTTTCTACATTGTTTTAGTTTTAGTTTCATAGGATTTTTTGAAAAAACAAATTGTTCCAATGTGTAAAGTTAAAGAAACATGTTAATTGGATTCTTGTATGTCGTCTGATCTGTGGGATTGTAAGAAAGAAGGAAAAATAAAAAATATAATAACAATTATTTCACTAAAATTGTGAAAATTTGTTGTATTTCTTTAATTTAAAAAATATACAGATAAAAAATAAATAAAGAAGATACAATAGTAAATAAAGATAGCAAGAAAATTACATGAAAAAAGTGGTCAGCGATGAAAACGCCAATGTTGAGGAGAATGATCCAGAATATACCGTTAACTCGTTTCTCCGGTTTCCTTTTTGGCTCAGGTTTTCCGAGTTCCAATTGCGAAATAATATCTAACAAAGAAGAACTGAACGAGGTGAGAATAACAGCTGAGGAGAAGTGAAGTTGGAAGTCGTAGCGAACGATAAGGTGTTTGAGAAAAAGCCGAATCCAAATTAATCGGAGAAAGTACCTGACTTATTGCAGTTGCAGGGTGCGAGAGTGCGGTAACGAAGCGCCGATAACGGTTGGTTAGGTTGGACAAGGAGAGAAGGTTTGGTAGTGAAGGAGGGAAATGGAGGGAGACAGTTGGAAATGAAAGAGGATTTGGGAATGTGAATTTGAGAGAGTTTGCATGACGTTGATAGTACTTTTACCGGGACACCAAGTTGGGCCATTTTTTGGTTTTCCCGAGTAATGGTTTACTTGTGCTCTCAATTCAATTTATGTACACCAGTGTGTTCATGTTGTTAGGGTCTCCAAACATTTTGTTATTTGAGGTTTTAGAGCCATACCTTACCTTTTAGAAACATGCCTTCACGGAAGAATTAAGAAAAATTAATTACTATCAAATTGACGAATGGCGACTCTAAAACAACATTTTAGAGTATTTTTATTTCAAAATTGCCCATACGAATAACTTAAAAGTAAGTGACATAAATGGATAAGATGTGTTTCAAAGGATATTGTTAAAGGAAAGTCAAGCAAGATTTTATTTACTTTTTACTTACTTCTAAGTTGGAGTTGTGATTACCGAGTTAATGGCTTTATTTTTTAAGTTCATTTAAGTGTATAATTTTGGTATTTTTTTTAATCTACATTGAAGTCATGGTTAGTGTGATTGTAGGAGAATTTTAAAAAATTATTTACCTTCTTCGTTGTTTGCTCGTATTTTAAATTTATAGATAGAAATATAGTTTGAAAATCATATACAATTTATTAATTTAAGTTTCATTTAATTCAAAATTAAGATGAATGATTTTCGTGTGTAAGATGAAAATTATAGTCACATAATAATCAACAAATTCAATTACTATTTACATTTTATTTTTCTGATTTGGAATTGGTTAAACTATTTATTATGAATTTATAATCACCCTAATTAACTATATAACTAATGAAGATATTGTAATAGTTTTTTTAATGTGTAACCAAAATTTATTTTTATTTTTATTTCTTCCTCTTTTAGTTTACGAGAAAAAAAATAGGGCCATTTAAGCTTTTCCTAAATTAAAATAAAATTAACTTCAAAACAAACTAAAAATTCACTTCTAATTTTGTCACTTTTATTATAAGTTTGGAAGTATAAGGCAGACGAACCGAGCCAAGCTAGAAGTCAACCAAATGAGATAGAAGAAAAACTTCACTAGACAAGTTAAAGTAAGATCAAATTATATGAAACTCAAACTTGTTCATTAGACCAGTCATATTGACGAAACAATTAAAAGTCAAAATAAGAGCATACAAGATGAAAGTCAGATAATTATACTGAGTAGACGAGTCAAATATTAGTTGACTAGACTACACAAGAAAGTTAAAGTTGACTAAACTAAATCTACAAAGTATATCTTGTGAGCTTTGATTGTGCTATCTTAATTTGATAGTTGTTCTCGTTCCTTCAATTGAGAGTTCTAGATCTCATAGGGAGATTGAGAAGGATACCATACGAGTTCTAAATCTCACAAATTTTGATAGCCTTGTTAGGTGAACTTTGGAGAAGCATCTTTTGAGAGCGGAGTGTGTAAGATCCGTGAAATTTAATTAATTAAATAAATAAATAATTAACAAATGTGGGTGGGAAAATCATTTATAACATTAAATTATTGAGTAAAGAAGTTACTGACACACGCATTGGCTGTCGAACCAAAATAAAACTCCAACCTTTTATAGGTATAAAGGTGATGAAAGATGCCATGATAAAACACCTATAACAAAACTCAACCAAGCAAATGCCAAACAACTCTAACGTCATCTGATTAAACTTTTCCCTCACGTTAAAAAAAAAAGAACTAAATATATGTCAAGCAACTAAAACACGCTACATGCACCGAAAATAATAATAATATACTCCACACTTACCATATACCGAATTATAAAACAATGACTAGAAGTACGAAACCCCAAAAAGTATGCTCATTATATAAATTAAGCAAATCAACCAGTATTAGTTCCAATGTATATAAAAAAAAAAACTCTGCATATAGTCATCCATGAAAAATGCATTTAGCCCAAAGCAAAAATAACCACCAGACCTTAAATATTTTAATTTACTCTCACATCACCAAACACTAAGGGTGGGCATGGATTGAATTTTTAATGATCCAATCCACATCCATTTTAGATCCAAATAATTGGATTAGATTTTCGATCCAAATCCCTGGCAAAACTAGTTTGGATTTTTTTTAAATCCAGATCCAAATATTTGGATCAAGATTTAAATTTAGTCCAAATATTTGGATCAAGTTCAAAATTCAGAATCCATTTTTTATAAAAGAAATTTAAATTAAATTTTCTAAAACTTGTGTTCTTAATGCCAACACAACTAAGCCTATTCGGGTCGTCAAGCTCACTCGACCCATCAGGGTCTCAAGCTTGCTCAGTCCGTATAAGTCATCAGGCACGACCCGTCCGAATCGTCGGGTAGGCCCGCCCAGCCCGTTTTGGTCGTCGGGTCCGACCGACCCTTTAGGGTCGTCGGGCTTGCCCGGTCTGTCCAGGTCGTCGAGCAAGGTTCGTTCGAGTCTGAATTTAGCCTAGTCCATCTCAACCTTTAACCTAACCTAACTAAAAATTTCAATTGAAAATCTTGATTTATAGAATGGATATCCAATCCATAAAATATATGAAATGTAGATTAGATTGAAATCCAAATCCATTAAAATGGATTTTAAGTGGATTGGATTTTTAATAAAATGGATTTTAAATGGATTAGATTGGAGCAAAAGTAGATTAGATCAAGAAAATTAGATCTTTTGCCCACCCCTACCAAACACAACAATCCCGAACTATAGTTCCCAGAGCCTTACAAATTGTAACTATAAATTTATTAAACTACCCAAACATAATAATTTAACGAAATACCAAACCTCCAACTCCAATCACAAAAACCATTTTTATCTTTATCTCAATGCACTAATTCCTAAATAAAAAAATATTGGATCTGCAATTAACAAGAACATCACGTAATGATTGCTTCCACACTACAAAACTCTTAATCTAACTTTTTATACCTTATAAAATTACCAACGCAATGAAGATGTCCCGATGCTTATAATATATCATAAACCTTATATAATATAAAAAGAACACCGTAGGAATATATAAGTATAACAAGACCAAACAACAACCTTGGCAACTTTTTATGGAAACTATAAAGATATATAAACCACTACTGCCATTTTTTTTTTCTTAACATAATATATGAAATCCTTCACCAAAAAAATATTGCCTTTAATAAAATAAAGAAACCCAAATATTAGTGAAATTAGTTTGAATTATGACAAATAAAAAGGACTTAGATCCCATTACACAAAAACTTAATCCAAAATTGTATTTCACAATTTCACCATGGATTCATCCGTGAAGAACTTAGAGATCATATTAAAATCATCCATAAAACTCACTTTATCATTCTATAATTCTGCACTTTATCCTTTCCAGCACTTCGTTTTCTCTCCCTCAATTGTAATTTCTTACTCACTCTCTAAGGTTTGTGGCTATTAACTAGTACTTTTACTCCTCCAACAACTGCCTCTACGTTTTATTAGAGGAGCTCTAGAGTTTCTAGGTTTTTCCTTCTTGAGCAAAATTATTAAACATTAAATAGGATAACTCATCCTAACCAAGACTCGAACTCACACCCTTCCACCCACCAAGTTTATGCACAACCAACAAGTTATCACATGATTTATGTCAATTCTTACGTACATACCACCTTAAGCCATGTTTCTGAATTCACAATATAATTGCAAAATAAAACAGAATTAAATAAACATACTAATGACATACACAAAACTTGAACCCAAGTCCTCTCAACATAATCAAGTACTCTCAACCACTTAAGCTGATGAAGGATTATCTTGTTCCTTTTTAAGATTATTGAATATGGTGTGAGTTGATTAAGAAAACCAAGGAAATCCCCACTGGACATTAAGATAGCAAACTATCTAGATGTGAAGGTTCCTTT
>Ga0099822_1002693_pt1 | contig 22264 bp, 16 predicted proteins | sample CowpeawhiteBW_FD_76839 | JGI IMG/M metagenome (GOLD analysis project Ga0099822, IMG submission 76839) | Root nodule microbial communities of legume samples collected from California USA - Cow pea white BW | ecosystem: Host-associated > Plants > Roots > Nodule | place: USA: California | collected... | reverse complement strand
TATATATATTTTATAAAAAAAAAAAATATATAAATATATATTTAAATTTATATTTTTAAAAAAATATATATATTTTTATATATATATATATATATATATATATATATATATATATATATATATATATATATATATAAAATAAAATGTTCATGCGAAAATGGGTTGAGAGGGTTTAAATATTCTAGGTTTATTTTTAAATTTAAATTTATCCGAACAATAATAACTTCCTTAATTAAATATCAATTATGATATATCCTATTAATATTTTGTTAAAACAATCTTCATAAACTTTTGTCCCAGCTGTCATGGAAGTCTGTCATATAGATTAAGGATTGATTAACCCTTAAGAAAGATATTTAAGGTTTGTAATAGGAATTATTGGTTTCAGTGTTAATCTTGATCTTAATCTACTGGAATCTATCTAATGGGTCTTCGCAATGGATAAAAGGGTTTTTCAATTTTGAAGAAAAGAAGAGATTGTTTTGTTTGTGTTGTTTGAGAGCAAGGTTCTTCACGCAGATCGATTCTCCATCTGCGCCTTCCTCTGCGCGCCCATGGCCGCATCATAGCAGCGTCCATCACATCAAAATCAATGGCGGAGAGCGCATCACCGTCGTCCAAACCCTCACCAATGGATCCTCAAAACCCTGCAATCCCTTCCCCTTCCCACAAGAACACAGCTTCACCCTCGCTCCCTCTGCCCCCCGAAGAGCAGCAACAGCAACAGCAGTTGAACGTCCTCTCCTCGGTATAATTCTACTTCGTTTAACTTGCCCTCCCTTAGTTTTCCCCTTTTGTTGTTTATGGAAAAATTAATCCAATGGTATCATTAATTTCCCTTCGTTTTCTGTGCTAATTGTTTATGCATTTGATGTTTGATAGTTTATAGTGACTGGAACGAAAATGCTTAATTGCCCATTTCTGATTAGACACACTTCTTGTAAGATTGCTCGTTAGAAAAAAAAAAAACATAACAAAAAATTAGCATATGAATTTAACTTTAACTATGAACTAAAATTAACTCATGCACTTAATTTTTATAAAACACTTCTCATCTTACTTCTCTGTACCTTAGCTGCATACTTTGATTTTAAATTATGGGGAAATTCATTTTATTTTAGTGTAGGTTTTTTCTTTCATGTGAATGTTAATCCAAAGAGGGCCATAATCGTGTTAATGATATACTTGCACAAATTTTACATGATGAGTTGTTTCTGTATAGAAGTTATGCCAATCTATTATTTTCATTACCTGGAGAGAGGATTGGAATCTAACAGTGCAAATGAGTTGCCTTACCTGTTTACCTTTTCAACCATGCTTGCTTCTGTCCGTTACCATGGTTTGTTATTAGATATTTGTGATAGGTTTCGCACAAAATCTTTTCCAAACTATAGTGTGATTGCTTTGGATTAATACCACCAGGTTTTTTTCTGTCTGGTAATAATGCTGTGCAGTGTTATGGCTGGATGACATCTAAGCATTGTTGGTTTAAATGTGATTTGTGGCTGTTGTTTTTGTATATGAAGAGCTGTTACAATATTGTGATTTGAATTTGGATTGCCAATTTTTATACTGTTAGGCTAGCAAGGGATTTGTATGTCTACCGATGAATCACAGAAAAACTTTGAATTTAATTTTACTTGATAATTAGATAAAATCGTCGACTTTCTCATACCACTTTCCTTTTATTGTTTATTTGCATATTTGATTTGTTTAATTATATATTTTTTAATCCAACATTTTTTTATATTTTAAAATTAAATTTATTTATTTTTAAATAATTATCAAATATTTAAATTTAGTTTTATACCACAGTATGAAGTATTATCGTAAATCTAAAATATAGATTGTATATTTAAAAAATATTTCAAAATTTGATTATTATTATTAAAATAATCGTTTATCTTTATATTTTATACACATTAAAATACTAATTAAATATTATTTATAATTCTGAAATAAACTTAAACATACTTAATCTCCATGAAATTTATTAGAGAAAATACGTACATGTACAATATAACGAGTTTTCTCATATATTTATAACAATATATATAGAGAAGATTCTCTATTTTGTATCTATATTTTAAAATTTTAGTTTTATTTTTTAAAATATAATTATTTATTAAATTTTTGAAAATTAATCATTAATTTTATAAATATCTGTTTCTTCTCTTTTTTTCTATTTATCAATTGTTATTCTTTTATCTTTTCTGTTATATTTCACTTTATTTTAAATATAATATTATTTTATATATTAATTTAATAATATTACAATATAATCACCTACTAATATAATATTATGTATATTTAAAAAATCATACACACCGAATGCTTGTTTCGTGCTTATGTTTATACTAGTATAATATTATATATATAGTTGTTGACTTGTTAAAAAATTACTTAGAAAATAACTGATAATTTGATATTTAAAATTTGGGGATAAAAGTTATTTTTTTTTTATAATTTTAGTACATAAAAGTTAAAATTTTGTTATCCGATATATTCTATTTGGTAACTTTTATTTTTTTCATCTTTTAATCAACAAGTCTACTCTTTAATAAATAAAAATGATTTATTTATTCAATAAATTAAGTAAGTAAATCATTTTTAATAATATCATTATAAAATTGTATGTATTTTTTTGAATTGTATTACTTTTCATATTTTAATTAAAATAGTAAAACTTAATATTGTAAAATTACATTATTTTAATGTACAAAAAAACGATGTGAATATACAAGCACGTACATAAAACTAAAATATTTTTAAAATAAATTTTTATATCAAAAATAAAAATACTAAATCTAAAACCTGCTGTTTTCATGATTGTTCAAAGAGGAGAAACAGGGATAATACTGAAGGAAGCGCATCACATAACAGTGAACTGAAGACAATGTCTGCTGAATCGCCAAGTTCTGTTCGTAAAGGTACTATGTTCCTTCCTCAATCAATCAAATTTTTTCCCTTTCTTTTTCTGAATTTGGTTTTTCTCTATGTTGCAGTGGTTGTTCATCTCAGAGCCACCGGTGATGCTCCTATTCTCAAACAATCCAAGTTCAAGGTATTTCCTTTCCACCTTCCTCTTTAATGGTATCTTTTATGTCTCCAAATTCGTCACCAAAATTGTTATTTGAAACCTCTTTGCATCCTTTCCTCTTTTTTGAAAAAAAGAAGAAATTTCTTTTATGCCAATTATGCTTTATTTGTTTCAAATTGAAGTTTGTGTGTATGGGGTGGTGTATAAATCTGAATTGATGGAAGTTATAGTCTTGTGCCTGGATTTAGTAAGGGTTTCAATGAAGTGGGAATGGGAATTTTCATAATTGATTAGGTTAAGCCAAATTAATTTTTACATCTTAAATTGTAGATAAGGTCTTCTATTTGTGCGTTCGTTTAAATTTACCTGGACGGAGGTGGAGATGCTAGATAAGTGAATAATGTAGAACTAGCATAAAAGTTCAGTGTAGTTTATGTGAACTGATAACCAGGATAAACGTATTTATTTCTATTGTAAGCATAAGAGTGGTAACTGCGTTATGATTTGGTTTGATTTGAAGATCCCAATTTGTGGTTCTTTCGAGCTTGAGAGGCTGTCAATTGCATTTTTTTAAGGACTGCAGATAATGATTATCCAGTTCAGTCTAGTGAGACTATACATAATACTATTTATTAATTGCCCAAAATTACATGGGTCAGGGTGTGTTCTTGGATCTGGGCTAGCACTTGCTTGAATTAGTTTGTGTTAGGAATTTAAGGTGAGGTGAAAGTCTAACATTGGGTAAAAATGAGTAAGATGAACATTATATAAGTAGAAGGATTCATAAACCTATTGTTTTAAGGTTTTGGGTTGAAAGTGATGTACTAGTCTTTAGATATAGTTTTGTTCACCACTCATAGGTGTTGAATCTCTCCGGTGTCTACCCTTGAAGAGCCTAACATTGCTATCAGAGTCTATGGTTCATTTTGGTGATAACTCAGATGAGTATGATATAAAGTAATGATTCTTTGTACCGAAAGTTTCTTGAAAACATGTCTGGTTGTAAAGTGACGGTAAAACAAAGGAAGGGTTATCACTAAGATACCTGGTTTAAAAAATGTTTCTATTTAAGAAAGAAGTGTTCCAATGTGAGAGAGACTTACACTTGACGAAGGAGATTGTTAGGAATTTAAGATGAGTTGAAAGTCTCACATTAGATAAAAATAACTAAAATGGACAATATATAAGTAGAAAGATGTATAAAACTATTGTCTTAAGGTCGGGTTGAAAGTGGTATCTTGGTCTCTTATATAGTTTGTTTACAACTTATTAGTGTTGAATATAAAGTAGTGGGTATCAAAGCCAATGATTCATTTTGGTAATTCTCAATTGAGTGTGATATAAAGTAGGTGAAGAATCTTAAACTTTGAGGATTTCTTGTATCGAAAATCTTCTATTTCATGAAAGTGTGTCCTGTTGTAGAACTACGGTACGAAGAAAGGTCACCACTAAGGTATCCGTGCTTAAGAAATGCTTCTGCTTTAGAGGAGATCTTCCAATGTGGAAGAGACTCACACATGAGGGAAAGATCATTAGGAATTCACAAGTCATACATTGGGTAAAAAGTGTAAAATGGATAATATAAGTAAAAGGACCCATTAAGATATTTTTCCATGTATCTTGTCTAATATATATCTATCAATATATATGTATATATACACCATCTTCTCATAAAAAATGCAGGTTTAAAGAGCATCACATTTAACCAAGGAAGTCGTTAATTCAAGTTTTATAATGTCATTATTTTAGTAATGCTTGCAATGAATTCTACATATATTTTAATATGGCAGATAGCAGGAACTGATAAATTCGTTAAAGTGATAGACTTTCTTCGCCGGCAACTCCACAGGGAGACAATGGTAAAATGTCATTGTGTATTCTGTTCCCATATATTTCTTTGAAGGTTTTGCGTACTCAATTTTTATTTCCAAATTTTGCAGTTTGTGTATGTCAATAGTGCTTTTTCACCAAACCCTGATGAATTGGTCATTGATCTGTTTAATGTAAGACATCTCCTGATCCCATTTTTTCCACTGATTGTTATATCTTCATTGAATGTAGATCATGCTGATTTATGACTCTTGTGCTACAGTTGCTAATATTTCTCGCAAATGTAATATTTGTCTCATGTATGTTGTGAGAAAGCAGCTGGGGAAATATTTCAGGTTTATGCAGGACCGTATGTTTATGTGATGAAAGTAAATAGATAGTGTTAAAATTTGATCAGTATTTGTTAGGAGTTGTTTTACCATTTCTGTATCTACCTTGTTTGTAAAATGGAGAAATATATTTTCAGCTCTCAACACTAATTGTTCAACCTCGTAAAAGGGAATGAAACTAAGGATCATCGTGGAATTCTGATTTTGAAATCCAATATCCGTTTTCTTTTCCTATTTTCAAATACTTTTCTTATTCTACTAGATGAGTGGTGACATTAAAACCACATGCCATGTCAAGTGACATATTTTTCATGTCATGTATAGATCTGCAAGAGTGTGCTGAAAATTTTTAAAATTTCCTTAGCATTTCTTTCTTTGAGTGAATATTCAGTCCAAATTCTTTCATGGATTTTTGGTGTTGTTCCTTTCTTGTATCTTTAAAGCACATTGATTTTAATATTTTAAAATCAGTATATTTTGCACACGCAATAGAAGAACAATAAAAAAAATCCATTAGCGAATCAAAATTTGTAAATATTCTTGTTCTTCTCGGCCATGCCATCTTTTTCTCCGTAAGAATATTGTCTTAGCTGTAATGTTCTATGTTACAGGTGTTTAGAAAAAATATTTAGTAATATGGCACTAAAGTATTCTAATTATGATGTAGATTGTTTTTGTATCTCTTTAGATAAACTGTACTGTTTATGTATTGGATTGTCATTGAGTTATTTATTTCCTTTGTCTTGTGGCTCTTATTTTTGTAGAATTTTGGTTTTGATGGAAAACTGGTGGTCAACTACGCTTGCTCCATGGCGTGGGGCTAAACCCTGAATCGTGGTTGTTCGTTACTAAAGCTTCAAATTGTGAATACACATCAAAAACTCGGGACTTGCATATAATTTTGACAAGACCAAGCGCAGAAAACCTACACAGGACTCTAATCTGGATATTTCTTATTCAATTTTCAATTGTTATCATGCTCGTGTATTTCTGTATATATATTTATGCATGTCTACTAAATCTTGTTTTGATATACTTCAAAAGTATTGATAAACTTCTTCATTAATATTTCATAAATGTTGACATTGTTGTCCTTCATTGCTTATAAGCTTCATGCAAGTTAGTGATTCATATATTCCATACAGGGCAGTTTCTTCCTGCATCTATCAAATTTTTTTTTTTCCTGGATTTTATTTCAGTAAATCAATTTCGGAAATATTTTTACAGAATAAGAGTGGTGAGTGTTTTTCAGAAAAATATTTTCGATATTGATTTAGTATGTTTCGAAAAACAAAATCCAAAATGACGAGGTACAGTGAGAAATTTGACGGAGTTCAGGAACAAACTGTCTCCGTCTAGTCCACTACAGTCCAAGATACAGTGACATTCTTTATGATCGGCCCACCTTTCAAAGATGGGTCTATTAAGGCCCAGTACCCAGTTTGTAATAACTACAAACCGTGTGTGGAATTGGAGTCACGAAGTTTATAAATAGGACTTCTATGTTTATTATATTCATTTTAGTTCTACTGTTGGTATTTACTCCTGAACCAATAATTAGAACCACACGTTCCTTTAAATGATTTTTAGAATGAAAGTAATTTTATTTTTCTGAAAAACATGAAAGTAATTCTTTAACAAATAAAAATTAATTTTATTTTTATCCTATATTCTTTGCCTGACATTCTCATTTTTTTCTTTCTTTCCTTTAGAATTGGTTAGTTTTTCAAAACAAATAAATAACGAAGAGAGAGAAAACCAAAACAAATAGAAACACTTAAAATGAAAATTAAAAAATATCATACTTTTTGCGTAAGTATGAACATCTTTGTAGATAATATATATATATATAACATATATATAAAGTAATTTTCTTTTTTGTGTCCTTTCCAAGTTTATTCTCTAAATACATATTTTTTCAAATTAAAATACTTATGTTATTAATTTTTATTTTTTGAATAACCACTTTTTAAAATTTAACTGTTTTTTTTAATTGAAAAGTACATACAAAACAAATAAAAGTTATATAAAATATTATTGTATTTAATTTTATACAAAAATATAATTTATATTTATAAACAAAAATTATTTATATTTAATTTTGTAATTATAATAATAACAAAAATAAAACTTTTATTAGTTTTTATTATTGTAAAGAAAAACGAAATGAAGGTAGCTTTTACTAATTTTATTAATGTTAATGATCTTATCATAATAAAAATTAATAATTAAATAGTAAATTTTTAAAAGATAATAAATAAATATATGAATCTTTTCATCCATTTCTATTTCTATTACTCAATCTAAATAACTTTAGATTTCACTATTTTTTCCTTCTCTTTTATCCTCACCTTAATTTTTCATCCTGTATTTCAACCAAAGAAAAACAATTGAGATCTTCTACATAGTAGGTGAAAAAAACCCTCAACAGATTTCTCTCAATTTTAATCTTAAATTAGATTTTAATTATTGTTTGAAAATTGCCAAAAATATATTAATTCGTTGTAAATAAAAAATATAATTTATAAAACATTTACATATTATAAATTTTAACTGTAACATACTTTATATACGAAAAAAAATGCCAATGTATGTTTATTCATTTATTCAGTCAAAACATCAAAAGATAGCTGAATGATAATCATAGTTATAACATATCTTCTAACAAGAAAAGTGAGCATTCATTTACAAATTTTATTAACTAATATATGTCAACATAATTTTAATTATATAAAACAAACAGTATCTATATTATATATTATATACGTTGAAGAGTATTGGTGGAAGAAAAGAGGGAGGGAAGGGACACTGTTTTGTGTTGGTGAATTTAGCGGTTCAACCGAACCGAACCACATGGAAGTGTAGGGTAAATGACATAAACAGGAGGTGTTTCATTGTTGGTTGTGTCTTGAGACTCCTCTGTGTCTTGAGACGTGTGGTTATTCTCCATTGTCTGCATGTTCTTCAGCAGCAGACAACTTATGATGAACAACAACAACTTTACAAAATCCTTAACTTTAGTTTATTTTTTTGTTTGACCCAATCTTTCTATCTCCCCTTCTTTCAACCATTTTCAAATCCAAATTACCATTAACTCCCTCACCCTAGAACTAGTGAAGTGAGCAGGGTCTGAAATTACGAAAAGGGGCATGATAGAGGACAAGTTAATTTTGTTTTGATGGTTTCACAGTGAACCTGGACCAATTGCCATCACTGCCCCAATCCCAACCATAGCCTCCATGCAAATGCAAGTAGCTGCAGCTTTCCCCTCATGGCTCAAATGGGTCTAAGTTATTTGAATCTTATTTGAATTAATTTATTCCGATCAAATTGTTGAGATATTGTCTGTTTTAAAATAAAGTGGAGTTTCATCTTTTTTATTTTTAAAAGACATTTTGAGAAGTAAAGAATGAAAGGAGGTATAAATATTTAAATTTTGTTTAATTTCTAGACGATGTGAAATTTATTAGGTGTACTAAAACAAATTTAATTTTTAATTATTAGTTTAAAATTATCAAGTTAATATATTTATGTGTATGAGTCTGTGAATGAGAAATGCATTCTTTTAATACATTATACTAGTGGACGAAAATACGTATAGAAAAGTTCTTACTTGTTACATCCATGGAAAAGTACTTATAGATACAAATATACAATATACAAATAACTTCTGTGGTTAATGACTCTATGAATAAATATCTCATTATAGATTACTAAAATAGTTTTATTGATTACAGGTATAGATATAATTTTATTTAAACAAGAACATCAATTACACACAAGCAAACATATATGTTCTTCCATGATTGTTAATATGACGATAAAATTAAAAAATTTAATAAGCAAACCGTTCTCTTTGTTTTTTCTTTCAAGAATTATTCTCTCTTTTTAAGATATTATCTTCTCTTTTTTAATAATAATAATAATAATATGATTTTAAACATATGATGTCATAAAAGTATTGAGTTCACCGCTTATATTACTTGCGTCATCAATTATCTCTCTGATGCCATGATTCCCTGTTCTGCAGCATGTAACATCTTCTGCATTATGAAATCTTAACCGTTGATGAGGTTATCACATGTTACAGGAAAGGAACACTGGAACCGAGTGGAATCCTGTGTGTGATAATAGCCGTGGAGATTTTGGCATCTCTTGAGTTAGTTTTTTTATACTTTATAATATTATATATTATTTTGTCACACTGCGACATGCCGTGGCCACCTCTGCAGAAATCTGAGAAAGAAATGAAAGAGGTGGCACAGAACCCAACACTTTCATTACAAAACAGACACAGGGCTGAGAATATAAGACGAGAGAGAAGTTTGTCTAGAGTTCTCAAGTCTCAACACCTTCGATCCCACCTCAACAATATATCATAAAATAAACCAAAATCAAAGTAATGATGTATATGTATATGTGTATATATATATAAACCCAACATACCCCCTTTAGAAGAGACCCACAAGATATGAATCCCACATGATTATGACTATGATGCAGCTTCAAAGGGGGAAAAAAATCGAAAATTTTCAACCCCATCCCAACTTCCCAACCATTACAAGCTTTGAAATTTGAGCTCAAAGTCCAACATTCCAAACTTGCATAGATAGATAGAGAGATATATACATGCTACAAGCAGTTCGAATTTTTGGGAGGAGAGAAAGATCTGTGTGGTGTAAGTTAGTGTAACTCCTGTAATAAGGAAGTCTGTGCTCTCTTGTGGGGGATTCTTTTCTTCAGAAAAGAGTGTGTGAAAAAACTGTGTTAATATGAATAACTGGTTGGGCTTCTCTCTCACTCCCCACTTGAGGATTGATGAAGAATTTGGGAGAGAAAACCAAGAGCGTGGAGAAGAAGGAGAAGGAGCAGGAGCAGGAGGGTATCATCCTCCTCCTTCTTCTCACCCTCACTTGTCTGTTATGCCTTTGCGCTCTGATGGCTCTCTCTGTGTTGCTGACTCCTTCACCCACTCTGCTGCTACTCCTCAAGGTATTGCATGTTTGCTTGCACCCTTTCCCTTCTAGATTATCTTATTTTTAACAGATGATAAACTTTTATCATGTTCGGAGAATGTTTTTCAGCAATAAATAACCAAACTTTCCTGAAACGAACTCTTGTGATTCTCTACCGCAATGAGTGATTCTTTGTTATTGAACGGGTAGAGAGTGTTCTGTGTGTGGATTCAAAGCCTTTGCATGTCGTCTAAAGCAGTTTCCTTTGTGCTTTTTCTCTGGATTACTGCATAAAGTTTTTATATTTTGCTATGAATCGGTGCTTCTGCTGCATTGATTTTTCTTATTTATGAACTAACAATGAAATTTGTGGGGCTGCTTGTAGAATGGAGGTATGATAGTGCAATAGGTGGAGGGAATTCCAATGAAAAAGGTCCAAAGCTTGAGGACTTTTTGGGTTGCTACTCAAACTCCCCCAATAAAGTCTTTTGTCAAGATTCTCAACATGACCAAAACCAAAGCCAGAGCAATGTTTCCAAAATCAATGTTAATGTGGCACCAAACTTTTGCACCAATGCTGATATTGAAACTGGGGATTGCCTCACAAACCCTTCTTCCTTGCTTCAATCTTTCCATGCATACAATGATAACCCACATGCCCTTATCCCGACCAATGGCATGTACAAGTCCTGGTTGGCGCAAACTCAGTTTTCTGATGTAAAGCCTTCAACTGAAGCAAATGGGTGTAATTTTCAATCACTGTCCCTCACTATGAGCCCCACTGTGCAGAATGGGGTGGGTGCAATTTCCTCTGTTCAAGCTCTTGAGGACAATAGGAAACGGGCCATGGCTAAATCTCATGCTAGAGAACCAGTTCCTCGAAAATCTATTGACACTTTTGGGCAGAGAACCTCTCAATACCGTGGTGTTACAAGGTAGTGTTTATTTATTATTATTACATAGCATTATATTTTGTTTATTTAGATGAAGTTTTCATCTTTTTTGTATTTGGAATTCATGGATTTTGTTAGGCATAGATGGACTGGGAGATATGAGGCTCATTTGTGGGATAACAGTTGCAGAAAGGAAGGACAGACAAGGAAAGGAAGGCAAGGTGAGATAATCTGTGTTTTGGTTTTATTACTTTATATTAATTTGGTTTATGGTGATTGACCAAGGAAGATCATTTTCAAGAACCAAAACAAGTGCTTTAGCCTTTTCCATTTTGTTCCTTTTTTTATTTACTTTCCACTCTTGTTTTGAAAGAGAATATACTAACGGTCTGTTTCATGCAATGGTTGGATTCTTCTCCCTTTTTTCATGGCTTCTTCAAATCTTCACTCAGTCTACCTTGGTGAGTGACACTCCTTCTTCACACGCAATGTTTGTGTATCTTTACTCCTTTACCATCTTTGTAAATCTTACCGATTACTATAACACGGTAACTGGTTAGATACGCTACTAGATATGAAGCATTGGAAAGTGTGCTTTGGGTTCTGAAGATTTTGGAAAATAATTATATCCCTGTATGTATTATTATTATAGGTGGTTATGATAAGGAAGAAAAAGCAGCAAGGGCTTATGACTTAGCTGCACTCAAGTATTGGGGTCCAACAACTCACATAAATTTCCCTGTAAGGTTTCTGAAACTTGTACAGTTTTCTCCTTTGCAAAAGTCTTACCTTAGCTAGTCTTGCAACTGTACAGAATAGGAACAAGGGAATTAAAAATTATTGAGAAAAGTCAAATATTTGCTATGTATTTAATTTATGTGGCTTGAGGTTGAACCATTACATTGCAACTGTGATCACTCTACATGTCTACTGCTTCATAAATGCTCAGTTAAGCACTTATGAGAAGGAACTTGAAGAGATGAAGCACATGACCAGGCAAGAATTTGTGGCCAATTTAAGAAGGTACCATTAAATTTTTTCCATGTGATCTTAGTAAATTCTCTCACCCCCCTTACATTCAACTGGAAGGAATTGTCCTTTTTGTTTCCCTCGGGCAGGAAGAGCAGTGGATTTTCAAGAGGGGCTTCTGTGTATAGAGGTGTCACAAGGTATGGACTAAAGTAATGCGCTTTATCATTAATATGAATAAACTTTTCCATGAATTATTTTCTGCAGTTTTCAGCTTTTGAATTAAGGTGCCCAATTATTAGCTTCCATTTATCTTTTTCTCCTTTGTATCATTTTCAGGCACCATCAACATGGAAGGTGGCAGGCCCGAATTGGAAGGGTTGCAGGAAACAAGGACTTGTATCTTGGTACATTTAGTAAGTTTCTAGACCCTATCTTTGTTTTAACCTTCCATTTTCCCTTTTCAATAATCATTCTTTGTCCCTTTATTCATTCATGAATCGTGCATGTTAATGTAACATAATTTAATAATGTCAGTTTTCATGTGTTCATCTTATAATCTTCTGCAACTCATGATCCACATAGGCACTCAAGAAGAAGCTGCTGAAGCATACGACATCGCAGCAATCAAGTTCAGAGGAACAAGTGCTGTGACCAACTTTGACATAAGTAGGTACGATGTGAAGAGAATCTGCTCAAGTTCCACTCTCATTGCAGGAGATCTTGCAAAACGCTCCCCCAAAAAGGAATCACCACCTTCTGCTGCTGCGGATGACATCAACACAAGCAGTTCTTCTGTGCCGTCTCAGCCACCTCCTTTGGCAATAACTGATGCTGAACATTCTGATGAGTTGTCCAACATGATGTGGAATGCCAACAACAGTGATGAACAACAACAACAACAAGCACACAACGAGAGTGCTGCTAACATGAACAATGTCGCTGAATCATCATCATCACAGCAAGTTTCTCCAAGCAACAACAAGGTTGGTTTGAACCCTGAAAGTCCTCCAAAGTGTTCTGTGGGGCTATCGAACGAGTTTGGAGTGAGTGGAGCAGATTATGGACATGGGTACTTCACCCTGGAAGGACCAAAATATGATGATGGGAACACTGAAAACGACCACATGAGCAGCAACAGGCTTGGAAACATGGGACTTGTTAATCAAGTTCCCATGTTTGCTTTGTGGAATGAATGAATGAGTTGAAATCAGAGAAACATTAGCTTAGGAAAGAAAAACTAAGATTATGCATTATTGGATGATTATTGTAGGTTGGTAAGGTAATTTGTTCTTGTGTTGAAAAGAAGGGTATGTCAGTAGTGGTGATTCTTCGTTATGTGTTTTCTGTTGTTGGTAGGTAGGGTACGATACTAACTTGCAAAACATTATCCACTTTGGTTAACGAGAAAAAATAGAAGAGAATGATGCATGAAAATCAATGATGAGAATCGTACCAAAATCTTGAAATTACTATCCTCCTTTGCTGGCTGCTAACTAAATATATATTCATCTAAGATTATTATATGATTTGTTTGTGAAGTTAGAAGAAGCACGGGTACTTTTTCTTTGACTACTACAAGGATATTTTGATGCCTGAATCTTCATAGAAAATTGGTTCACTTTGTCTTGCAAATGAAAGATGACAATAAAGTAATGGAGGGTGATGGGTAAAGGAAACCCAGACATCCATGTCTTTTCCCTTCACGACAAACAAGAAAGACAAAAACCAACCATTTCCTTCCTTAGCTTCATCACGTTACTTTCAACTTCTTAAAGCACTTGCCTAAACACCCCAAAACTAAAAAACAACAAAATACCTTCAATTATTTTTCTTCATAGCTAGAAACTAAAACTTGGGACACTACACCTTAATTAAACTGTTTTAGAATACTACGTTTATTTATAAAAAAATATTTAAAGGTATAAATTGTTGGAAATAAGTGCTAGTCAAAAAGTTTCACATTTAATATAATAAATAAAGTTAAATATAATAAACAAAGTAAAGCACTATAAAATAAAGATTATAAAAATAAAGATTCATAACATTATTATCTTAAAATTTTGGGATTAAAAATAGTGTCAAATGTCTTGTACAGTCATATAACCATATGGAACCACAGTCACCATATATATATATATAATAGAACCATAATCTTTAATAATATGTGTAAAACCAAGTCTATATATATATATATATATATATATATATATATATCATGGAACCATAATCTTTAATAAATATGTAAAACCAATGTTATGTAATCATATGTAACCATAATCTCTAATCAATGACTAATCTATGTGATAAAAAAAATTATGTAAAATTATATTCTCATTTGTATTATTTTTTATTAATTTACTATTTGTAAAAAAGTGAATCAGAATGACATGTTTGTTCCTTTTAAAGGATTTGTAAATAAATGTGAAAGACTATTTGAGAGAGTGAGATAACAACATTCTTTCCTAAATGATGTGATTTGAGAAGATGAAAAATATAATTACAATACGACTCTTTGTTTTTATTTTATTTTTTTGAAATTTATAAATCTTTATCTATGATATAATTAATAATCATATAATAACAAAATAATAATAATAATAAAAAAATGTAAAGTATTTAAAAATAATATTAACAGAGAATACAACATCTAAATAAAATATTGATAAAAGTGATTAATTAATTAATAATTGTATTAGTTTTTTAAAATTCAATATTTAATTAAAATTATTTTAACCAATCATATTTTATTTTAAATTAATTACATCTATTAGTTTTCTTTAAATCATTCAATTTCTATTTTAAATTAATTTTAACTAGTTACATTTTATTCTCTATTAATTTTAATCATAAAGTTAAATATATAGTATTTCTACTTAATTTTTTAAACATTTTTTCATTTGTTACGTCCATCCAATTATCGACAAACTTTACCTTCATGTCTATGCCAAACAACACCATTGAAGAGTGGATATATTGGGTCAAATAACACGTGAGAGTTCGTATGTTGTAAAAATTTTCATGTAATATTATTTTCTAGTTGTTATTACACAATGTTTGTGATTTTTTTTGTTTTATTTTGAAATTTCACGATATATTCTTTTGTTAACCTTATTTATCTATCGGTAGAATGAATTTCAAAGACTATAAGATGTTGATGGTGATGATATCTCTTTTCCATCAATAATAAAATCTATCATTTATTAACAAACGTATAAATAAGACAAAAAAATCATCCAATTATAAAAAAATTAAATGACAAAAAGTGAAATAAAATATAAAAAACTTAATTACTCAATAAATTAATAAAATTAAAGCTTATGAATTACTTAAAACTTTATTAAGCTATTAAAGCTTACGAATTACTTAAAACTTAATTAAGCTATTATAATTTATATTTATAAATGAATAACTTGTTTTCTCCATACAAGTGGTTTTTCGTGTAATTTTTAGGTTTTCATTGTCTTCATTAAATTTTTTTAATTGTTTAACGTATTTCATACCTTTAGTTATTTTAATTGAATTTTACCCGTAAATGAATTAGTGACATCCAACTTAATGTTATTGAACTCTAGGCAGAGGTACGATAGTGTCAAACAAAATTTAAAATATTAAAATATGAATTAGATAAGATGTATCCATTTAATTTTATAAAAGATTAGTGATTCAATTAATTCGTAAAATTTAATTAATCATCTTATTAATACAAAATTAAATCAATTAACTTTAAAAAAAAATTACATCTTTTTTAAGTTTTCAATTTTTTAAAATCTGTTTTGCCATATTTTTTTAACTTTTTTTGAAATATAACTTTTAAAAGTGTAAAAAAAATTACTTTTATGGATGAATGGGGTATTTATCTATAGAAAATTGTTATTCGATGAATTAGAATGTTTTTTTTTTGTTATTAAATAGATAGAATTAGATTGAGTATTCAATTTATCAAAGTGAATTTATGACTTTTTCTTTTACAAAATCAGTTATAATCTGAAATAAAATTCACCGTACTCAAATATTTTGTTAATACTAATTGTGGTGATCAATTGATCACTGTGTTTTAGGAAACTTGTGTAATAATTAACAACAGATATACATAAGGATTTCTAAGAGAGAAAAGTAAAGAAGAAAAAATAAAATTGAGTCATCTATAAGTTAAAACTAACTTATAAATAAACTAATTAAAAAAAATATTCTCACATAACTTTTCAAAAAAAAATATTTAACTTATTTATAAATTATATGAAGATTTTTTTTTCTTTTCTTCGTATTTTGTTTCTACATAATTTCTTATGCAAAGAAGTCCATTGATAAGTTTAGTAACATACAGTATTTTTTAAACTATTATATTGGTTCATATGTTAAAAACCAAGTCTAAAAACGTTTCTAATTTAACGGATTTTTTCTCTTTATTTTGCCATGAAATAAGATATTTTTAAGGACAATATTAGTTCTCTTAAAACGTTTTAATTGGATCTATCATAAACTCATAAAGTGAAAAAAAAAATATATCGATCACAAAAATGTGGAATTTTTTCGATAAAAAATAAATTTAGTGATCCACATAGCATTAAACGTATTAATATTGATATACATTTGTTTTCATTTAACATAAGTTGATTAAGAAAATATTTTCACAATATTTTGAATCAGCAGAGTTTTGGATGTTTTGACATTGATTAAAAAGTAATTATATATATGTTTTGATATAAATTAGTGTGTGATTATTGATTAATGAAAAGTTTATAGTTATTGACCGGTGGGCATCATGTTTTTCTTTATTTTGAGTTGGTCAGGTGAAGCAGTGGGATATTCTTTGACCGAGTCAAAGAGATGACTGAACGAGGACTACGATAAGTATGGTACGGTTGAGCAGTAGAGAATTATTTGCTAAAATGCACCAGTGGGTATCATGCACACACTCTCTCTCTCTCTCAAAAGGTAAGACCCCTTTTGACTCCAGAGAAAGGGAATGAATGAATGAACTAAAAGGAATGGAATGGGGTACTGCCTTAAATTGCGTGCCTTTTCTCACTTTATTTATTATTCTTTTTAGTTTTTCCAATATTTTTCAACTCAATAAATAATATTTAAAAAAAAAACACTCCTATTAATCATGTCCAAAATTGAATACATTTATTTTCAAAGTAATTGGAACTGTTTCAAAAATATTAGTTAACTCTTTAAAAAGTTACACTAAAATATTAGTTAATAAAACTTTTATTAATTTAAAAAAACTATGCACTAATAAGGTAAGACAATTTTACATTTTACAATACAATTATTTCAAGAAATAAATAAATGTGTCTGGTAAGAAAAATTCAACAACTGATTAATGTTTTTACATTTACTAGTATAGATATTATTTTACTTTTATTTTGTTGAAAAAATTACTACTTTGTATAACGAAAAGTATAAAATTTTGATTTTCTATTGTGTTTTTGGTGTTGTACCGTAATATATACTAATATACACTTATTTGACAGAAGAAAGTTTTTTTTTTATTTCATTTTATATAAGATTTTGAAAATACATAAAAGATTTACATCCAAATTCCTGTAATATCACGAGTTTTTAATTTTAGTTATTGTCAAATGTTAATTAAATTTTTTCTCTATAGTCTTTTTAAACTTTTAATTCACTTATGATATTTGTTTCCGTGATATGTATTAAACTAATTGTGAAATTTATTATCAATATCTCACATATATTCGTAATTGACATTGCTATTATTTACATGTAAATAATTACATAACATAGCAATACCAAATTAAAATTGTAAAACTCAATCATTAGTAAAATCACAAGATTGAAATAATAAATATAAGTTATACTTTCCCAAACCAAAACCAATAATATTTCATTCTCTGGTTAGAAGAAGAAAAGATGAGTGCGAGTGTTGTTTATTTAAGAATGACACCTATCAATTTAGAAATTGGATCATACTATTGGAAATAGTTCAAGTGTGAATCAAAGTTTTATATTGGATAAAATAGATAAAATTAAATACTATGTCAAAAGTATTATATGTGTAAAATTAATATCATATAATCATATGGAATGACAATCTCTCGATGACCGTAAGTATAAACCATATGAAAATATATATATATATATAATATCAAATTAATATATACATATAAAGCGATACATAATATAAGAGATTCTCTTCTTGATAGCATTCCCCAACTGTTTATTCCTATTGCTAAATCGAAAAACAATTTTGGTGGTTAAAAAAATAAAGAGAGTGAAGTTGATTAGTTGTTTGAAGAAGTAAAGAAGAGATTTTTTTTGTTTTGTTTGTGTAAAGGTTGTGGTTGAAAGAGGGTTTGATTTGTTAATTGGATGTGGGAAGGAATTGGGAAAAAGGGACAAAAAATTGATGACTGCAACAAGTTGTACGGAATAGTGGGGGGCCCTAGAGGGGTTGCTGCAAAGAGAAAATTTAGTGAGAGATTCTGCGCAGAAGAGAAAATATGCATAAGGTGGCAGAGAGGGCCATGAGACGCAAGAGCCACAGAAAAAGACACAACACGTACAGGACAAGATGCTTAAATATCCACAGACATTTCTCCATCATTACCACCCTATTTCCAACCTCTACAGTAACTCTGATGTGATGCAATCTCCAAATCCAACATCATATTTAAACATATAAACATATATATCTTTGTCTGTTATGAAAACAAAAATTAATGTTGTTAAATATTGATATTAATTAAAAGAGTTTTATGTTAGTAAGGAAGGTACATGATGATGGTATTTATGTTTTGCTAGGTAGATGGTAGCGTTGCTGGTGCTACATGCATGTGGGTTTTAACTAGTTTTTAGGGCTTTGTGTAGGGAAGAATAAGATAAGAGCTGAGTTCAGAGATTGCATGGCTTGGATGCATGCTGGCGTGACAGTTTGAGCATTTTTCCATCTATAGCTACTTCTCTGTGTGCCTTTAATTTCAACCCTCTGAGTTGTTATGGATCGAATAGACAGCTCATTCTCTATACACCCTACCATCTCATTTTCCACTACCTTTTTCTTCTTCTCAATCTAACCAACCAACCCTCTTTCATTTCATTTCAAATCCAATCAAAGATTCCATTCCTTCCTCTTCTACTGGTCAACTCCTTTTTTCATCTTCATTTCTTATGAACAAAATAAACATGTCAGTGATCGTCCATCACCATGCATATGAGGTATTGTTAAAAACGATAACGATGTATAATAGAAAAAATAATAAAGTGAAAGTTATAATTATGTTCAACTACCTAAATTAAGACATTAATCATGTTCATAATGATATAAGTGGGAGAATTGAATTCTGAAATGGTGGGATGGTATGGAGGCATAGAGGTATAGGGACATCCCCATTCCTCCAAATGGCCACCTGGGGTGCCCTGTAGCAACCAGCTGAAGTTTAACCACTGTGAGAAACTTAGCCTCAATTTCCAATGCTTTGGCACGTAATGAACACACACATAGATACATGGATAGATACACACACTTTCTTTTCTTTCTTTCTTCACTTCAGTGTCTTCCAACTCGAAACTTTCGCACTTTCTCATCATCTTTTTCCTTTTTCTTTAGGGAAAAACTGTGGAAATGTGGTAAAGCAAAAACGATGGGACCAGGCTGCAATAAACAATTTTTTTTTTTTTAACTTTTGGCCCATGAGTCTCTCTCTTTCTCTCTCTCTCACTGCCTTTACCTTCATTCATTTCACACCCTCACTCTTCTGTCTCAACAATTCCAACATACCACCTTCTGTCCCCTCCTCACCCTGCAAATTACCACTCTGCCATTGCAAAACAAAACAAGTTTTAAAATTGAAAAAAAGAAGAGATTTTGAGGGCATATTTAAGATGGTGGTGGCATGGGAAGGAGGAAGGAGCAAAAAGACAATTGTTAGCTGACACTTTTGGGACGATTCTGTAAAAAGAGACTGCGTTTCTGCGCTGCGGCTGCAACACTTCCTCCTCTTTATTTCCTTCACTCCACTCTCTCTTTCCAATTTTTTTTTTTTTTTTCATTCTCTTCCAACAACTACCATAATTATTAATCTTAATTTCGATATTGCGTTTCGTCAAAGACATCGAAATCATTAATTATAATAACTCCATTATTTCTATCTTCGTTTTCTGTTTTGCTGCTGCACATGCAATGCTTTTTATTGTTTTCTACACGTTATTTATGCTATGGAATGAATTTGAGGCATGAAGTTCATCCCAGTTATATATATTGTTCGAATAATAAAGATTTCAAGAAAGTTTGATGAAGAAATTTGTGTCCAACAAATATTATGCCTTAGGACATAAAGGACAAACCCAATTTCAAGGTTTATACTCTCCAACCCTTTTTTATCATAGGCACGTGACTTGCAAATTTATCATCTACCTTCGAGTTTTGGCCGAGTATAGTTCAAACTCCCAAACATGTGCAAATGATAATATAGAGAAACCAAATTGCTTAGACCATCTCATTCAAAGATTTTCCATTCCATTCGATACAATTTAGTTTCTGTTTGAAATTAAGTAAAAATACATGAATATGGTTTTATTTTGACTCCAAAATTGAAATTGTTCTCTCTCAAGCTTTAATATAATTTAATCTTCAAATTTAAATGAATATATATAATTTTTCTAACCAAATTACATTAATTTTTGTTAATGTGTAAAATATGTTTTAGGTTTGTGTTTGAATTGTTTATATTATTTGATACCGTTTAGTGTAAATATTAGTTTAAAACATTATTTAATATGTAAAAGAAATTAATATCATCTATTTTTAAAATTTTAAAATAAAAATTATTAAAGTTTGAAAAAATGACGAATTTTAATTTTATATCTAAATTTAGGAATTTCAAATATATTTAATCCAAATAAATACACTTTCAATTATAATCATCAAGGGTGACACTACGTGAGTCTAACTTATGGCAAACTATATTCTTGAATTTCGTAGGACTATTTCTATTTTTTGTAAAGACTTTAATAGTGTGTTCATATAATTTCCGAAATGCTTGTAACTGCGTATTTAACAAACTTGTATCTATATTAACAATAAAAAAAAAATCAATTAAGATATTCAACAAATTATATAAAATTATATCTCATAAAAACAAATACTTGTTTAGTGAATTCATTCGACATAAAGTGAATTTTTTATCCCTGAAAACCTATTTGATTGCTGTTTAAAATTGGAATTGAGTGATTCAAGAAGCAGCACTTATATCAAAATAACTTTAATATAATCTTAAGGAGTGTGAACATTTTTCTAGCTAAATTGTTAGCATATTCTTGAATCAATAAATCAATCATAATCTTGATAACTAAGCATGAGTATGATTTGTAAGTTAGGTATAAATCTTTGTCCAGAGACCATATACATAATATTTGTGTTTATGGAAAAAATGAAAATGAAATTCTAATGTTTTAGGGGAAAATGAGATCACATGTAATGTTTGTATTGGGCTTGATTCTTCAACAAATGAATGATAATTACTTCCTGCACCATATTCTATCCCATCATTTTTGGAATTCATTTTCTAGAACATAATAAATAATTTTGGAATTTTTTTCTGGAAAGCAAACATTTCCTCCTTTTATAGAAAACATGTTTCGGAAGCATTGTGATGGAGTGGAAAAAGAAATTTGATGGAATGCAGAAAATAATTGCCCAAATGAATACAAAAATATGGGATCATAAATTTCTAGGTGATCCATTTCAGATCAACTTTGAGACACAGAGGTGATACTTTGGATTGTTTTTCAGTGACATTAGTTAAGAACGGGTCTTTTTTTCTTTTGTTCTTACGATAATCAAGTAAGATCAAGATTCTTCGCAAAATATTTGATAATCTTATTATAGTTTGATTTAACCGATTTATTGTTAGAAGCATGCAAGAGATTAGACTTGTGATTAATTTGTTGTTTGGATTAAGTGATGAGTGATTTGATAAAAAAAGTATAGAAATGAAAACAGAGTTACTTTGACTTCTGGTTAAGGGTTTAGAACTAAATATAATTAATTATGATGTTAAAATAAAAGTCATGAAGGAAATAAAATTGTAAAATTGTAAGCTTACAAAAATTGTAAATAGAAAAAATGTTAACATTTATTTTATAAAAAGTATGTTATTGTTATAAAATAAAGGTAATAAGAGAGACAAAGGAGAGGAAGAATAGAGAATGAGAGAGTAGGGAGCAACTTCTGTTTTTATGTGTGTCTCATTACTGATAGGACGAGTCCTATTTATA
>Ga0099822_1002690_pt1 | contig 22284 bp, 12 predicted proteins | sample CowpeawhiteBW_FD_76839 | JGI IMG/M metagenome (GOLD analysis project Ga0099822, IMG submission 76839) | Root nodule microbial communities of legume samples collected from California USA - Cow pea white BW | ecosystem: Host-associated > Plants > Roots > Nodule | place: USA: California | collected... | reverse complement strand
TAATTTTTATAAAATATAAAAAAAAAAAAAAAAAATATATATATATATATATATATATATATATATATATATATATATATATAATTTCCTAATAAATAATTTAAAAATAAATAAGTTTAAAGGATACTTATTCGAACAAGTTTATTTAACATCCATAATCATATTATAAATTATGTTTTCTTTCATACACATTGGTCTATTAAAGAAGGCTGTGTAAAAAAATTATAAAATAAATATTAATATTTATCTTTAAGACAATGGTAATTTTAAATAATTAAGAAAAGGGTGAGATCATGTTGAGATGAAAAAAAAGTGCTTTTACATATACTTGTTGAAATAAAAGTCTGATAAATATTTTATTTTTAACAATAACTTATTCTTTTAAGTTGCTTGAAATAAATATTAAAGATCAATATCGGTAAATAAAAATATTACAAGTAAATTTTTAATGACAACCTTTTAAGATTTTTTTACCCCGAAGTGCTTAAATAATTTTTCAACCTCTCATATGTCTTCAACTTATATCTCTATTTATAAATTTGATTTTAATGTTTAAAAGAACACCACTTATTAAAATAATGTTGTACCGTAATTTCATCTGTTTATCACAAATCTAAGATACAATTTATCAGTTAAAAATATTTTCTATCATGAAATTTAATTACAGCATTATTCTTTTAAATGTAGAAGTATTTAATTTAATATTATAAGTTTTCGTCATATAAAAAAATAGTTATTTTACAACCACATAAAGAAAATGGTAACATTAATTTTAAATGTTTTAAAAATGACCAAGTCTTGCTGAAAAATAGAATCATTATTATATTTACAATGAAAATTTTAAAATATATTTTATTTAATTATAAGGTCTTATGAATTTTGTACAGAAAAATGTTACAACTTATTAAATGCTTAAAACCAGATTCAACATAAAATTAATAACAAATATAGAAGGGAAAATAAATAGTAATTTAAAACATATAAAATATCGACGAAAAAGAATTATTATTATAGAATTTTAATATTTTTTTCTTTTTAATAAGCACTTATTACTGTTATATGCGGAAAATAAAATTTAAGCCTCAACGTTAACAAATAAAGTAATCAACAGAAAAAAAATGTAAATACACAACTTGAACATAATCAATTAGGTTACGTGACTCAGTAATAAAGCAATTGAATAACTATTAATTTAAAATATTTTAAAATCTAAGGATCTTGTTGGAAAATAAAAGTATAATTATATTAATTAGTATAAAAGCATAATTAATGTGTACCTTTTTAATGAATTCTTATTATTTTTGTTATGATTAAAATCAACTTTAAGGGTCAATATTAACAAAATAATAATAAAAAACCCAAAAAAAATGTGTATTGCCTGTTATATACAGTTATATGAAGTTATATGACCTAAAAAGAAAAGAATAAATATTTAGTGATAAAAAAAGAAAACTATTATTACACTCATTAATATAAATGTAGGATAAATACATTGTGAAATACATTATATTACCTGACAAAGGAAAAAAAAAACATAACTCAAAACATATATTTTGTTGTAAAGTTTTTCTTCTTATTTTAAATTAATTACTAAAGTCGTTTAGAAATAAGGACAGTTTTGCACTGACATGCAGTTAATTTACTAAATAAAAGTATCAGACTGATTCAAAGTCAAAAAAATAAATATCATAAAGAGATATAAATATTTACTGTTCAATTAAAGCTAATTAAAACTGTAGAATATTTTAATTAAAGAGTTTTATGCGTTTATTATGTCATAAACATAATAGTATTCATTAATTTATTTTAGCGTAGAATGTACGGACAGTACAAAATAATTTTACGTTATTCTTAATTACAAATTATGATGATAAATTTATTGATTTTTTTTAAACATTATAATATATTATTTATTATTATTATTTTAGTTTTACCTGAACAGTTTTATAACTAGTTGTTAGTGGCTTGCAAGAGGGTGAAGTTGGGTGTGACTGGAGGTGACCTTTTCAAATTAAACAAGTAGATGATAACATGGGACCCACCACACATCAAAATAATACTAACTTTACTTCTGCCATAACGTCTTAATCTTCCTCAACAGGGCAAAAAAAGGTCAAATATTTTTCCTCTAATAATATAACAAATATCTTGCCTTTTCAATTAATAAAAAACAAAAAAAAACAAATTCCATTTCTTTCTTTTAATAACAAACACCTTCAAAAATCTCTGCCCAATAAGACCACACACCACCTACCTACACACAAAAACATCCAAATACAGCAAACTCATCATCACACAAATATGCCCACAACATAATAAATTTTTTCATTTATTTATTTATTTTATTTTATTTTCAAAATTTTAATTATTAAATTAATGTTTAATAAATGACCATTATGACTCGTAGCAAAAATTAGAAAATAGTAATGAATGTTACCGAGGTTGAAAACACGAGGAGTCCACCCGAAAATAAATCCAAATCTAGGACTCTTGATAAGCAAATAGGATATAACAGCTGTATAAGTCATTTCGCTTATCAAAGACATTATAAGTACATTGACTTATCTAACTACTTATAGTTATGATATAATAAAGTCATGATTCCATCTCATCTCGTTCTCGCGCACACGCTATTTAAACTGTCTGATACCATAATTTCGTTGCTCACAACAATTCTTCTCTTCTCTCTTTGTCTATCTCCGTGTTCTCTTCCTTCTTCTTCTTCTTCAAATCCCTAGCCCCCTTTTCTTGTTCTTGTATAAATACTCAACCAGAAGAGCTCCAACACAAAAAAAGTTAGAGAGAGAAAGTAGAGCGAGAAAAATACTGAAACCCTCCCTCGCCATTCTCGTTCTGCTCCGACCCTCTCGATCTGCGCCAGGGATTCTCTGGCAGGTGAGAGCTCCTTCGCCCTCTCATTTTGTCTCTTCTAGCACGATTTTTCTCTCCAATTTAGAGTTCCTTGTGATTGTGATGTGCTTGTATATACGTATTTTGATGAATTTGTGGGTTTTGATGTATCGTCGGTTTAATTATGTTTTTCGATGTTCAGGTATTGTTGATCTGTTCTGTTCTAGATCTTTCGTGCGGTTTTTTGTTGAAGGCACCGTCATGTCTTCCCTCAGCAGAGAACTTGTTTTTCTCATACTTCAGTTTCTAGATGAAGAGAAATTTAAGGAGACTGTTCACAAGTACGCTAGTTTACGAAAATTTACACGTTTCAGTGTTTTTAATTTAAATTGTCAATTTATATTTTATATATATGTTAATTTGTGAACGTGAAGGTTGGAGCAAGAATCAGGATTTTTCTTTAACATGAGATATTTTGAGGATATGGTGACGAATGGGGAGTGGGATGAGGTGGAGAAGTACTTGTCTGGTTTTACCAAGGTGGATGACAATAGATACTCCATGAAGATTTTCTTTGAGATACGGAAGCAGAAGTACTTAGAAGCATTGGACAAGTATGTTATCTGTCGCGTTTAGCTGTGTTATTCTCTTCCAATCTGCTTACTTCTTAGTCATTTTCTTACTTGAAAATTGAATGGGAACAATATTATCGCAGGCAAGATCGAGCAAAAGCTGTTGAGATTTTAGTGAAGGACTTGAAAGTATTTGCTGCATTTAATGAAGAGCTTTTTAAGGAAATCACACAGTTGTTGACTTTGGATAACTTTAGGTATGAAGACGGTTATACTTGGATTTCATGTATTTTTGCCTGGTTTATAAATGTGTTTTTTCCTGGTTTATAATGTGGGTATTATAATTTTGCAGACATAATGAACAGCTATCAAAGTATGGAGATACAAAATCTGCCAGAGGCATAATGCTGGCTGAACTGAAGAAATTAATAGAAGCTAACCCCCTGTTTCGCGACAAACTTCAATTTCCAACCTTAAAGAACTCCAGATTACGGACACTAATTAATCAGAGGTTCTTAAATAACTCATATTGTGTGTCAATTTAATCAATCTGTTCGGTGATAACTTTGGTGATACTAAATTTTTTTTATTTGTATTGACTTGCAGTTTAAATTGGCAGCATCAACTTTGTAAGAACCCAAGGCCTAACCCTGACATAAAGACCCTTTTTGTGGACCATAGTTGTGGCCAACCAAATGGTGCGAGAGCCCCATCCCCTGTTACCAATCCATTAATGGGCGCTGTCCCAAAGGCTGGAGGTTTCCCACCACTTGGTGCTCATGGTGTAAGTAAAACAACAAGATATGCTTCATTTTTGTTTTACTAGTAAAGTCCTTTTGCTATTTCTGACTCCGTATACATTTTCAGCCATTTCAGCCCACGCCAGCCGCTCTTCCGACATCCCTTGCTGGCTGGATGGCAAACCCTTCTCCTGTTCCGCACCCTTCAGCTTCTGCCGGACCCATAGGTTTGGCCGCAGCTAATACTGCAGGTAAGCCCATAAGTAACTGTTTTTCAGTGTTCCTTATAACACATGGCCAGAGAATTGACATCAGCTATATATTACAATATCTGGTCAGCTATTGACCATAAGTATATTCACTTATATCATGACGGAGAAACACATGCAGTATTCAGTTGCAGCTAATGTTGCATCACTCATTTAACTGGATCCCAAACTTCATATATAACCAGACTGATTTTCTTTTGCTCTTTTTGGATTTCTACTTGTGATAATGCTAGCGGCTATTTTAAAGCGCCCCAGAACCCCTCCTACCAATAACCCAGCTATGGACTATCAAACTGCAGATTCAGATCATGTATTGAAGAGAACAAGACCTTTTGGAATATCAGATGAAGTACAGTAGCTGCTTTTTATTTTCTGTGTTTTATATGTTTAATTTGAAAATGAAAGTTTGGTTCTTATTTATACTCGAGTATTCATTTGTTTCATTGTTGTTTGTGTGCTTGGGCACCTGTTTGTGTCTGTTTTGGTGGTTGAGACTTTATAAGTTTGTGTAGCAGGAAGACTTGGCATTACAAATTACATTGTGGTAGTGTCTGAATTTGACACCCTAACCTTAATATACTATCATCATTGCATGTCCTAGTTATTGCAAAGCTGCCTAAAATGTGCTTACTCCTAACTCGGTTTAATTGCATCCTCTCCGGGGATTCTGCCTTAAGTGAAGCTTTGAGGGGACGTATTTAGGCTGTCCTATGTGTATAATCGTGTTAGGCCAACAGAGATATGGCCAACGTAGTCGATATAATATGTAGAACGTCCACCACACCTTATAAGTAGGTTTTATTGCATTAAGTTAAATGCAAGTTTAAATTCTAAGATTGTACAAGAGTATTTGCTAGATTCTTTGTTGGGCAACTTGCATCACCACACACCACGCCCATAGCCCTGGAATGTAGTGTTATTGAAAAATCGCCTTAATTGTTGTCATTTCTAACCAGGATTAATTGCAGCCTATTTGGGGACTGCTTAGATATTGATTCTTCAATTATGGATGGAAGGGAATATTTAATCAGGGTTTGCCTGGAAATGTCCTTTGTTGTGTTTTCATATGGTCCACTTTTACAACCGAGTTCTATTGACTTTTTTTTCTTCTAGTTTTCAAAATCCAAAACGTGTTCGAAAATGCTTTTTTGGCGAACCATTTGTCGTGTTTGTTAGCAGATCGAGAGCACAACTGAATAACAAGTGTTTTTCATCTGTTTGACAATATTTTCATTCCACGAATAGCATTTAAGTAGAGAACAGAGTTTCCTGTACAGCTTAGGTGGTGATTGATGTAATTTATGTTGCTGTGTTATGTAATGCAACAACTTGTTTTTCTATTCTAAGTTCTGAGTTTTATCCTCCTTACTCTTTGCAATGAAAAGTCTACCAGCTTACTAGAGTGATAGCTCATTGTATATGATAGATCTCTGGTAAATGTTTTCCCAGGTCAGTAATCTACCAGTAAATTTGCTTCCTGTTGCATACTCAAGCCAGAGCCATGGCCAGAGCTCTTATTCATCTGACGACTTGCCCAAGACTGTTGTGATGACTCTCAGCCAAGGTTCAATTGTCAAAAGTATGGATTTCCACCCACTTCAGCAAATTCTACTTCTTGGTAAGCCCCTTTTTGGTGTGTTAGTTTTGTCCTGATAATTTCTTCTCTTTCTGTTTGTTATACGTTATATCCCTTGATTTTATTTTGTTTATATTTTCTTATTAATTTCTGTTGATTGTTAGTTGGAACAAGCATGGGTGATGTCATGGTGTGGGATATAGGCAGCCGTGAAAGGATTGCACATAAAAATTTTAAAGTCTGGGAACTTGGAGCATGCTCTGTAGCTCTACAAGTATGACTCAATGAAATTTGTCAATTCTGCATAGTTTTGTCTTGTTTTTTGAAGACTGCTTCTCATGTGGTGATGGCTAATTCCCTGATTTTTTTATAGGCATCTCTTTCTAATGATTACTCAGCATCAGTCAACCGGGTGGTGTGGAGTCCTGATGGAACACTTTGCAGTATGTTCTAACGGATTTGTGTTGTGATGTTTGTTTTTTTTTTCCTTGAGCACACATTTGCTAGGAGTTAAAGTCTGATTTATCGTCACTGATATTTCAGGTGTTGCTTATTCTAAACATATTGTTCACATATATTCTTATCATGGTGGGGATGATCTTAGAAACCACCTGGAGGTTTGTTTTATCCCTTTGACTCCCATAAAATTCTTTATAAGCTCATTATTTTTCTATTAAATTTATGTCTGTTCCTGTTTACGTCCATTCTATTCATTGAAAGCAAAGGACCCGCCACTAATCTGCTTGATAAGTTTTGTGGTTCAGATTGAAGCTCATACTGGGAGTGTCAATGATCTTGCTTTTTCTTATCCAAACAAACAGCTCTGTGTTGTGACCTGTGGAGAGGATAGAGTCATTAAGGTTAGTTAGTTGGTGCATTTTGTAATAGCGATCAATATCAGTAGAAATCGATTTTAACCATTCAAGAGAAATTTTGCAGGTTTGGGACGCTGTTACTGGTGCGAAACAGTATACATTTGAGGGTCATGAAGCTCCTGTATACTCTGTATGCCCTCATCACAAAGAAAGTATTCAGGTAATAACTTATACAAGTGTGTATGTATGTTTGTGTGCACATGTCCATTTTTCTAAATTGAGAACTTAGTAAGATCAAAAAATGAAAAAGAAAAGAAATGTGCAGGGAGCAGTCAGACAGACACACTAAAACAAAAGAGAAATTTGGTAGATACTTTTGAAGTAGTAATCTTGCTCAAATGCCTTCACGTGCAAGGGACAAACATAGTCTTTTGCCTATAATAGTCAGCCTCTGTATATTCACATGTTTGTCTATGAATATTCTAGCTTTCAGAGAGCTTACATGTGGAATATTTCTTATCCAAAGTTATGTCCTTTCAATTTATTGAGGATGATGTTTGTGTAGTCACAACTCTAGCTCCAGCAGGTTTTTCCTGAAATGCGGAACAGTGAATGTTTTAATTCTTTGGATGTGTCTTGAACGTTTGCATATCTGAAATCAGAATTTGGGGGAGTGGGGATGCATTTAGAAATGGAATTCCCTATTCAAATAAAATGCTTATAATTCAATTTAATTGATTTCCTCTCCAAATCAACGTTTCTCTAGCTGACAGTTCTTTGCCACACCCAAAACAAAAATATGATTTCAAGTTATATTCAGGTTATATAATTCATAGTATTTGTTAATTCTCTGTGAGCCATATAGTGGTTAACTGGTTTATGCTTGATCAATAATAGCATTACAACATGGACAAATATTTTTTCTATCTGGAAGACTACTTGTGCTTGTGTTTTTTTTCAAATTGTTGGATGCTCTGGCCTTGATAACAAAATATTTTTTATAGTTTGTCTTTTATTTATATTTTTGAATGTGTTATAAAAATTTCAACTGTTTTCTGATATGGCTCTGCAGTTCATCTTCTCAACTGCAACTGATGGAAAAATAAAGGCATGGTTGTATGATAACATGGGTTCTAGGGTTGACTATGATGCACCTGGTCATTCATCTACTACAATGGCATATAGTGCTGATGGAACAAGGTTCGGAGATAATTGTTTGCCTCTTATATTTTCAGTTGCACTGTTTGATGCATGAACTAGTTTAATTAATTTATGTCTGTTTGTAGATTGTTTTCATGTGGCACGAATAAAGAAGGAGAATCATATCTAGTGGAATGGAATGAAAGTGAAGGAGCTGTGAAGCGTACATATCATGGTCTTGGGAAGAGATCTGTAGGTGTTGTTCAATTTGATACTACTAAGAATCGGTTCTTGGTTGCTGGTGATGAGTTTACGATCAAATTTTGGGACATGGATAATACAAACTTGTTGACAAGTGTTGATGCAGATGGTGGATTACAGGTAATTACAGGACTAACATTGTGTTTTATTCATTTAATGATGAATTCATTATTTAATAACACGCCTTTGAAATCTGCAGGCATCACCCTGTATTAGATTTAACAAGGATGGAATATTGTTGGCTGTCTCCACAAATGACAATGGAGTTAAAATTCTTGCTAATGCGGAAGGAATTAGGCTGCTTCGGACAGTGGAGAATCGTACATTTGATGCTTCTAGAGTTGCTTCTGCGGCTGTTGTGAAGGTAAAGCTATTGATATTTAGTTAATTTTCTGCAAGTATATCCTTCTGAATACTTCATGTTAATTCAGGCACCTACTATTGGAGCTTTTCCTTCTACCAATGTAACTGTTGGAACCAGCCTTGCTGAGAGAGCTCCTCCAGTAGCAGCAATGGTTGGGATTGTGAGTTGTTTCACACATAACTCAGTTAATGAACGAGGATTCTATTTCTCTGGTTGTTTAATTTTATTCTATTTTTCTTTGTAGAATAATGATACACGAAGTTTAGCTGATGTGAAACCAAGAATTGTTGATGAAGCTGTGGATAAATCTAGGATATGGAAGCTGACAGAAATTAATGAACCGTCACAGTGCCGCTCCCTGAAACTTCCTGATAGTTTGTCATCAATGAGGGTATTGTTAGACATACTAGAATCGTATATATTCAATCTTTTTTGGGGCATGTGAAGGCAATGCATAAACTTGTATTGTATTCTCACCGATGAATTCATCCTCCACTTCCCTATTGAATCACAAACATATCAGCAAAGCAAATATATTATTCGATATCTTGCGTATATAGCTTTTCTGTTCGCTTGTTGTGTTCAAAGTTTTAGTGGGATATTGCCCTCTTTTTTTTTTTTCTTTTTCTTTTTAGGTTGCATACTTCCAATTACAAGTTTACAATAGTTGTTCAACTGGTTATACATTTGATATTGTTTCAGGTTTCTAGGTTAATTTATACAAATCAGGGGGTTGCAATTTTGGCTTTGGCAACAAATGCTGTTCACAAGCTTTGGAAATGGCAGAGAAATGAGCGGAATCCTTCCGGGAAGGTAATGAGCATCTATTATACTTGTTTGTGATTACATTTCAACGTGTTAATGTCCTTAAGATTCTTAAAACATGTATTTCTTATTTAGGCCTCTGCAAACATTCTACCACAACTATGGCAACCATCTAGTGGAATGTTGATGACTAATGATATAAGTGATACTAACCCAGAGGATGCTGTGTCATGCTTTGCACTGTCAAAGAATGACTCATATGTTCTGTCTGCTTCAGGGGGGAAAATTTCCCTGTTCAATATGATGACCTTTAAGGTATGTAGCTTTCATTTTGCACGTTCTTATATTCTACTTCCTCCATTCTTATTTATAAGATTCAATTACCTAATTCATCATAATCAGGGAAAGTGGTTAATTTAGTTGATATCAATAATTCTGTCCTCTCTCTCTCTGCATATATATATATATATATATATATATATATTATTTTTTTTCTTTTTCAAAATCTTCCTTATCATCAACAGTCCACTCTTAACTAACTGTCTGCCAACCACTTGACTACTTCAGTTGGGTTATAAAGTAGTATTGCCAAAATGGACAGACTATAATCTATACAAAGATTTCGGCAAGCATCCTTTTGATGGTTTATTTTATTGTTCCCTAACCGTTGCTTCTTTGTTTAATTTTTTGTTGCAATTGTATATTGCGGTCACATTAATTTCTGTGAATATCAACTGCAGACAATGACAACTTTCATGCCGCCTCCACCAGCTGCTACATTCCTTGCATTTCATCCTCAAGACAACAATATTATTGCCATTGGCATGGATGACTCTTCCATACAAATATACAATGTTCGAGTGGATGAGGTATTATTCTATTCATGATTGAGATTACAGCTGTTGGTTAAGTTTCATAACTTAGTAATTTTCAAAAATTGATATTAGCCTCTCCTTCCTCCCTCCGTCCTAAACTCTGCCTAAAGATATCAGTTTTAGTTTCATTCACTGTGGGGTATTTTAAAAAACAATTGGCATTTACCCTTTTTCTTGTTTAATTTCGTTTCCATGTAGGTCAAAACCAAGCTAAAAGGTCATCAGAAGAGAATCACCGGTCTTGCCTTTTCTCACGTTCTCAATGTGCTTGTGTCATCCGGAGCTGATTCTCAGGTAAGGAATTTAACTTTAGCTGTTTGTCAGTAATTGCTAATGGCTGAAGCGACCTTCATGGAAGCAAGGGCTTTTTGTTTGCTGTGGCTGTCAGAAATGTTTCCTATGTGTCTTCTCTGTTCCACTGCAGTCATTTGCTATTTTTTTCTTTCTTTTTTATTATTAGGAATTGTAAAGGTATGTGACTGGGTCAAAAAGACCTCTTATAGTGACTGCTTTTGGAAGAATGTTGAAAATCATTTAAGTTATTCAATAGAAATCATGAAGGCATTCTCTTATTTTCTTTATTTCAACAGTTGTGTGTTTGGAGCACAGATGGATGGGAAAAACAAGCAAGTAAATTCCTACAGATGCCCAGTGGGCGACCTCCAGCACCTCTTGCAGATACTCGGGTCCAATTTCATCAAGACCAGACACATTTACTGGCTGTTCATGAAACTCAAATAGCATTATACGAGGCACCAAAGTTGGAATGTATAAAGCAGGTGTGTGCTACTTATATATTTAATTATTAGCTCTATTTGGCTTTCTTCATTTCAACGTGGTCTCTGTTAGCTTAACATTGTGCTTCATTGTTGTATGATTAGTTTTCGTCGCGGGAAAATAATCCAATCACACATGCTACATACTCGTGCGATAGTCAGTCAATATATGTAAGCTTTGAGGATGGAAGTGTTGGCATTCTTACCGTCCCGGCACTCAGATTAAGATGTAGAATAAGTCAAACTGCTTATCTCCATCCCAACCCAAGGTGCGTTTTTTTATCAAATGTAGTGAAAGATCTGTTATTGATATTTGATTTTCTGATACCTGATAAAATTTTCTTTGACAGCTTGAGAGTGTATCCAGTTGTGATTGCTGCACATCCCTCTGAACCAAATCAATTTGCTTTAGGACTTACAGATGGGGGAGTACATGTACTTGAACCCCTAGAGACGGAAGGAAAATGGGGTACTCCACCTCCAAACGAGAACGGTGCTGGTCCTAGCACTGCTTCAGGTGCCGCTGCTTCAGAGCAACCCCAAAGATGATGGATGGCACATTAAGATGATGATGATGTAGTACTTTCTTCTCTAAAAGGACCTTTGAGTGTGTGTTTGGTTGCATATGATCCCGCTCCCTGGTGCCTCCATTCGGGTTTGCAAAGGGAAGCTGCGGAACCTAGGTGTTTGTTTGTAGGTTAGGACAAATCAATTGAACCAATCACCTTTCCTAACCAATTTATGCTCCTGGGATAGGCATTGGCATTGGCACTGGCACTGGCAGACACATAGGATAACTGGCGTAAATTCGGCTGGAGTGTTGCAGAGTGGAGGGTCATTCTTATTATTTTTTTTCCTTTGGTCCTACCTTTCTTTGTGTAGTATTTTTTTAATATATAAATATATATAGTGAACTAGTTATAGTTTTCTTTTTCCAGCTAAAGTAACCTATTCTTATATTCAGTTATACTTTTGCCTTCTATGCAAAGATTCTTTTAGAACCATCCTTATGAGTTGGTTGAATGTTTCAGGCAACCATGGCTTCATTAATGGATTTTGTTTTTGGTTCATTCAGATTTAGCAATAACAATTATCAGATGACTACTACTACAGTAACGAAGGGCGCCCTCTTTAAACAAAATGGATGAAATTACATAGAAAAAGAAATTTAAAGGAAGAAATTCACGTTGAGTTTCTCTTCGTGCATTTTCTTTTTTTCCTGTTTCCATGTTTTCTTCTATGTTCTTTGTTCCCTTTTATCTTTCTAATTCCATGAGGGATTTATAATAATTTTACACAACGGAATCAAGTACGCTAAAAATCATTTGCAAAAACTATTGAACTAGCTTCTCCATTTATGCTCTAAATGGATATCATAAATTTACTATCTAGCATAAAATGAACTTTGTTCTCGTTGTGGAGTGTACAGACTAATGAACGATGGAGATGGAAATGGAGGGAATTCAATCATTGTCTAGGGCATAACTATCACTTGCCACTCTATCTAACGGGAAGTATACATTATATTGCGCGGGTTAAAATTTATGAAGACTTAGAAATAATATTTCGTTAAATATGGGGTAAGGTTCATATCATTCGTAAATCTTTATGAATTCGGGCAGGTCAGTTTACCATCATATCTACGAAGGGCATCGCTGGTATGGCTTAGAACTACGAATTTCGTCGAATTAACTGTTTACAAGCATCAACTGTACAACATCTGAAACATGCAAACAACCATCCAAGGCCACGAATTGGTTCTACTTCTATATATCCATAAGTTCGAAAGAACAAGTCTTCTGGTTTGCGTTGCAACTAATTCCGCCTTCGACCAGACTTTTTATTTCTCTTTCTGTGACCTGGAGATGACTCATAAGCCACAGGTAGGACTGTTCCATCCTTGATTCCATTTGAATCTGACATTTTATCAATTGTTTTTTGCGCTTCTAGAAAGATCTTGATGTCTCTAATCTGTATATCATATTTAACGCGTCAAAGAACAATATATTTAGAGAACTTCCGTACAAAGAATCATTATAGCTAATTGCAATACCTGTTCCTCCAAATCAATTATCCTCTCATTCATCGCTTTAGTTGATGTAGCTTCCCTACATGATTATATATTTAGACAGGTTTCAGAATGAAGTGTTGATCTGAAGTGAAAATTTATTGTTTACTGCTAGAGAACAAATTTAAACTATATGAAAAATATAAAGGCAGACATACCTCTCTTCAGCTTCTTTAACTTTCTTTCGCCAAATCTCTTGATTTTTTATGAGTTTCTGATTGACCTAGGTCAGAAAGAATGGCTAAATAGCATAGAATTCAAGTAAATAATATACCAAATGATATAGAGAACAAAGAACTTACCTCAGCAATGGCATTTCTTTCTTCTGTCCACTTTTCCAGTTGATTTTGGATATCCTGCATCTCAGAAGCTGCAGCTTTCTCGACTGCTTCAGTCATGGAACTTTCCATTTTACTTCTTGCCTCTACCAGTAAAGATTCATAATACTGAAACGAAAAAAGTATTAACATTACTAGATTTCACAAACACCACCACCAGTATTATTGACTCAAAGACCAACAACATATGGAAAGTATCAATAGCAATTGCGCCAAAGCCATTCATCATGAGACAAAGGAACCAGCCTCAATGTTCCCAATCACAACCCACACGAATAGTAATTTCATCACCCTCCAATGACACTCCAAGAATGTAATTTTCAGACAGAGTTGAAGTCATAAATAATCTGCAGTTCTGTTCTGTACATCCAATTCAAAGACTCCGTTTTATTCATATTTCTGAAAGAAATAAGGACAAAAGGTTAACTCACTTGTCTTTGTGTCTCCAACTGAGACGTAAGAAGACGGTTGTATTCATCCACAATCTGTTCTCATATTTAAAAATCAATTAGTGACCATGCAGGACAGTGAAGAGTGCAAAATTAAGAGTAAGATGTTAACAGCGAGACAAGATACATCAAGTACCACATAATAAACAACAACAAGCTGTTGAGATGTGGGATCATTAAATGATTTTATAACTTTCATACAAATTGCCTTTAAAAATTTCATCCTTATATTCTATTCGAATTAACTATTTGAGCCAATGTTCTACTACAAGATAGTATTTGCACCAAGGGCTATGTGAAAAGGGTGTCTAGTGGTAGTCATATGAAAGCATACCAGAGATGTCAAGGTTTGCTATTTCAGGCTAATCTGTCAAAGCAGGACGGTATATCCACCTGCCAATTCTCTCGATACTTTTATCAAGTATTGAATGCAGAACACACTCGATGTTTCGGAAAAATAAAAAATTATTGGACACTTTTTTTCTTTTAGAATGTAGGAGCATTAGTTGAGAGAAAATGTAGGACGATATAATATTCATGAATACAAGACAAAACGAAATACAAGAGTTCCGTGTATGACTAATTAGAAACATACTGTTTCAACTTTGCTGTTGAAAAGGGCCCCGTTAATTCCTAAATCTTCACGACATTCACACGTATCACAATCTCCTTCCAGTGACATACAGCGAAAATTCATCTCCTCCGACTTGCCATCAATTTTAGACTGGTTCTGGTTCAATCGGTGTACATAACTGTCACCCACATAATCCCAAATTTGTTGTGTTTTAAAATCAAGAGAATAGCAATGCTGAGTATCTTTCCAATGCTGAATAGCATGCCCTTCTTTATATCTAGATAAAAAAGAAAATTCAGTGTTAAAGTCTTCCCCGACAAAACAAAAGCATGCCATTTCAGGTTCAATGAATTGGGAATTGCTTATTATATTAATTAGGGGCTTTCATACACAAGTTATCAGAGAAAATATAAGAAATGTAATGTTTACCTTCCACATCCAACAAACCCACAAATCATACAAACCCAGAGATCATCTATAGTTCCACAAATAAAACAATTTGGTTTCTCATCCTGTTGCTGGCAGAATTGACAAACCTACAATATAAACAGCAAAGGCTCTTTACAATAGAATTCTGCATCGATAAGGCAATCCTTCCAACTGCGCTCCAAATAAAAGCACAGCTTTCATGCGACTTTTTGTGCAGGAAATTACAGCATAATGAACATGACATAAAACAATAGAAAACAATTCAAAAGCAAGGTGGTACTTAAAATTAAAAGAAAAAACAAGAAATAAAATTAGAAATTATTTTGTCAAAGTAAACAAATCATAAGGATTTGTCTCCCCTAATGTGAGATAATGAATTGCACTTCAGACAAAAGAGTGTGAAGTTATGATTGTTGATAGAAAAAGACATGCATATGTATACTTAATTATAGAGTTTAAAACCGAACATTTTAGTTTCCCAAGCATAACTCTTCACTCTATTTTCTAAAATGCAACTTTAAAAGAGACAAGTCCATGAATTAAATATCAATGGCGCATCTGTGTTACAAATTACAATCGATTGGAATGTAGTTTATCTGAAATCACATATGAAGAGATATATCTGCCTGACAATCTACTTCCTCATTTTTAAGAAAATCAAATTGAACAATATATTCCAGATTCTTAATTACTGGGAGTGGATTTTAATATCCCGGATGTGCATCAATAGGAGTCTACAGTCCATCTTGATGCATGAATTTGAGAAGATGAGATCAAAACATTTTTGCTATAAGTTTCCACCCACCTCACACCATTCATTTTGGACGTAGTGTGAAATCCTTATATATCATGATGATAACTGATGAGATGTCTAAGCAAATTTACAAGATACTTTTAACTCCAAAGACAATCCATCAAACATATTATGTTACAGAATAGGGAGCTTATGACAACCTGCTACCTGTACACTCTGTTTGGTAAGATCAAAATAGCACAGATGTGAGAAGAAGAGAAGATAAGTGAGAGGGTCCGAATGTCTTTCGCTAGTTAAAAAGCTGAAGCAATCTTTAAAAAATCATGTGGGGTTCATGGCTAAAACCTTCCACGCGCTTGGATGCTAAGAAAATGCGTGGTAATCGTTCTCACAAAGCCATATAAATTAGGTTGTGTTAAACAACATAAAATAAGCAACTTTTTTCTCCTTTTCCCTTCAAACCAAACTGTATTTTTTAGTCTATTACGGAATTCTCTTTCTTTCTCTTCTTACCTACTTACTTTCACTTCATCTATTCTATCCCTCTCTACCAAAACACTAGTAATTAACCTCCACTTTGTTTCATAGTTAGCCTATACAACCCAAAAACAATTGTAGCACATTAATGGCCAAGTCTCTCATAAAGTCTCACAACACTCCAAGTAGAATCGAGTTTAAACCAACACGTTAAGAATTTAGAATCACCTAAACCAACCAAAACCAGAAGTGTAACAAAACACGGAAAAATTATTTAAAGGTATGAACAACGTAAATACCTGGCAAGACAAGTACGTCCATTTGGAGACACAAGGGCATTGAAATGAGTGATCACAAAGTGTTGTCATTATTCCACTCGTATCAGGGTCCAATCTCTCTAGCGTTAACATAAAAGTAAAATACATAAACCCATAACCAATTCCTCACATCATTGCCAGGAACAAACAGAAAACAGAGAAAAAAAAGAGTCGCTAAACTCACCAAGACAAACTGGGCAAGTTGGTATTTCCGTACAACCAGGAGGAGGAGTCCCAGCAACTTCTGCATACTCCGAATACTCCACAGATTGCAAAAACAAAATATGGCACACCTCTGCCTAAATTTTGATTATCATTTGAAATGTTCGGAAACAGAAAACAAAATTGAAATGAGAAAAGGTCATCAAGATTAATTCACCTCAGCGGGAGAAAATTTCTTGCCATTGAAATAGCTGTAAAATTCATCGGCGGCGAACTGATCGGCAAACTTGATCAACACGCTATAGCGATCTTCCGTCCCGTCGTTCCTGCATGAAAGAAGAAAATGAATGGTTAGTTAGGTTTTGCACGAAAGGGGAGGGAGAGAGTGGAAATGAAGGGAACCTGATGAAGAGAAGGTGGTAGAAGTTGTCGAGGTGGGGCCCGCAGAAGGGGATAAAGTCGTGGAAGGAGAGGTAGTTAGGGACGGCGAGGATAAAGAGGAGAGTGGAGGGGGAGGTTTGGGTTGGGAGGGAGGAACGGGGAGAGGTTCGGAACAAGTGGAGTGCGCCTCTGCGTTCGCTAAATTTAGGGTTGTTGGATTGGGAATGGGATCGGAAGATGGTTTGGGGATCGAGAGGGTGGTCGGCGTCCACTGAGTGGACGCGGAGCAAAAACATGGCTCGCCGGAATTCTGAACTTCAACGACGGGTCTGTTAATGTGTACTGATAATGAAAATTGCTTTTCAGATTACAACCATTTTCATTTTTATAGGTTCGTCTGAAAAACGAAAATTAATTGAAAGGAACTCGCATTAATTTCTACCAAAATCAAAATTACATACGTAAATATATATTTAACTAATTGATTACATATTAAATAACCACAAAGCGTTAATAATTATAAATGCAGACGCTAACATTCGGATATCTGACAACATTTTTGCAGTAAAATAAATATAGCTAGTTCAAAAAGCTTTAACAAATAATTGACTTTCAATAATTTTTTCTTGAATTGTTTAACTTATATTTTGGAAGTAATTTAAAAACTTTGTTTGAGTACAAATAACGAAAAGCAAAAATAGTTAAAATGTTTATAACAATATAGACATTTTTATAGTGGATTGATCATTCTTAAATTTGTATTTAGTTTCATTTGAATCTACCACAAATAATATGTAGCACACTTAAAATATAAAATTTATTGAAAAATAAATCAGAAAAATTATTTAAGACATTGAATTCTAATAGATTAAAGAACAAAAGAAAACTTTTCTTAAAAAAACTTGTTCGATAACTCTTAAATTGATAATTCTTCTATAAAATATTAAGATGATCATAAAGATGAGATATCTTGAAATAATTTTGAAATTTAAAGTTTGTAATATATGTGAAATTGAATCTCAATATTTACTGATACTTTTACGGCTCTAATGCAGCTTAATGTTATTTAAGATTAACCAGATTTTTTTTTGGTTGAAGAAATGATTTGAAAAAATAAATAAAAAGAAAACACAAAAAATAAAAAAATGAGATTGTTTTTAGACTAATCCGATAAGAAAGTAAAACAATTTTATTTTCTTTTATATTTTTTATTTAGTATTTTAATGTTATTGTTAGTTAACTTTAATTAAAAATTTGTTAATTTTTAAAAATTTAATAAATAATTATATTATAAAAGGTAAAACTAGAAGTATGAAATGTGAATATAAAAGAGAAAATACTTTTTATATATATAATAATAATTATTATTATATTTAGAGTTTATAATAATTAAATATTTCTTTTCATTAGTTTTTTATTTGTTTTCTTTTAAAGATCGATGATATTTATTTGCAAAGTATTTGAAATAGGAGATGTGGATAAGGTATGGGTACTAGTTTCATGTAATCTACTCATTGAATAAATATTTGTCTCGTACCGTTTATATACGTGCGAGATATTCATTATTAGGTATTCACATATTTTTTTATCCATGTTACCAATAAGTATTTATAAAAAAAATTAAAATATTTAACAACGATCTTAACCATAAATTCAAATAAAATATAAAAGATAACATTCATAAAGTTCAAATAAAATCTAAATAACTTCATTTAAATATAGTGTTGAGTAATAATTTACAAATTAAAATTAATTGATAAAAAATAACTCATTCAAAATTAATATATTAATAATTTAATTATATTTTTTTAATTTAAATTAAATTGATACAAATATTCAAATATATAAATATTATGATACTCGTACCCACATTATTAATATATAATTATAAAATATATCCGTAATTATTAGTTGTAGGTATTTTATAACATTCTTTTCTCATCCATTACTAATTTTATTTGTAGGTACTGTGTCAGTGTAGATTATTTTTACATCCCTGCTCTTAAGATGATGTGATGGTAGGTAATACAACGTATACATGTATTATTGGCAACCGTGTTTGTAACGTTTACTTTCTCATGCCCAATTAGATGCTATCATAACACAAAACAAAGTTATGTTTCCACATTTCTTATAGCCTAAGATATGTGATCAAATAAAATCATTGTACAAATGCCAAATGAAACTCTCCACAAATGTTAAATTTGAAACTAATCTTTTTATAAATAATAATTCTATCTCTTTAAATGTTAAAACAAACATTTCATAACGTCAATACAATATGTTAAAAATTAATTAATGTTCTATATATAACTGAGGTTTTAGAGTTAGGAAGTTGAATTAAACTAATGAAATATATGCAGATATTTTCCGAAAAGTGGAGGATCCCACAGCAAAAATACATGTAAAGAAAAAGATATTTTAAGTCTTTACTATTTCAAAAAAAAAAAAAGTATTTACTATACTTTTCATCCGTTGAGTGGATAACAACGTCAGCACGACCCGTTTCGCCGACACACCGTCGTATCATTAAGACAATTTAATTGGAACATATAAAGTGTTAACTATATAATCAAGTATTTTAAGTTAATAACAACGAAAATTAATAAAATTAATCTTTAATAAACCTAAATTTCATAATGCAAACCTTCTGTAATAATAAGACATGGCAGCGTCTTTTAGAAAATATTATCAATATACCAGATTTTCATTAGTTATGAAAAATTTTCTCCTATTTATTTATCAAGACAAAACATAAAGACTCATACAATATTAAATAATGATTTAATTAAATTCTTTATTATATATTAATAACACCGGATCATTTAAGTGATTGATAAAGTAATTGGTCACTTTAATTTTAAATAAAGTGAAAATAATAAAAAACGTAGACAATCAAAATCCTTTTCCCCATTGATTACGCGGTTTCGCAATCTCTGCTTTGTCTTCCGCTTCTCTCTTCTCTTTCTCTTTCACTTTCTTTCTTTCTGTTACAAATCACAGGTCACAAAGTTAAACAAACATACGCACGCTGCATTGATTTGATCACACTGCACACAAAAAAACACAACGCACCACTTCATCCACTAACACAAGACAACAAATCCTCCGTCCCCTTCGCACGCTGTTCCACCCTCTGTCTCCATCACACTCAGGTAACCTTAAAACTCAATCCCACAAAAATAAAAATCTGAAATTTGATCTGAATTTCGCTTCCGCAAAGCGAATCAAGCACCCATTATGGCATCGAGCACAATCCGTAAGGCGATTGGTGTGGTGAAGGACCAAACCAGCATCAGCATAGCCAAAGTCGCCGGTAATTTGGCCCCTGACCTCGAAGTCTTGGTCGTCAAAGCCACGAGCCATGAAGAGGTTCCTGCTGATGACAAGTACATCAGAGAAATCCTCACTTTGACATCGCATTCCAGAGGCTACATCAGTGCTTCTCTGATCACCATTTCCAAGAGGCTTACAAAGACTCGTGATTGGATTGTGGCTGTTAAGGCTCTCATGCTTGTTCATAGACTCCTGGTGGATGGCCACCCCGCGTTTGAGGAGGAGATCGTGCATGCCACTCGCCGAGGGACCAGGATTCTCAACATGTCCGATTTCAGAGACGAGGCGCATTCTAGTTCTTGGGATCACGCGGGGTTCGTGAGGCTTTACGCGTTGTATCTTGACGAGAAGGTTGAGTTTGTGGCGTATCGGAGGAAGCTCAGAGGCGGTGTTGAATCTGAGGAGTTCAGGGAAGAGAGAGAGGAGGAGAGTAATAAGAGGAGTGAGGTTACTCCTGTGAGGGAAATGAGAGCTGAGAGGGTTTTGGAAAGGTTGAAGCATTTGCTGCGGATGCTTGATCGTGTCTTGGGCTGTAGGCCTAGTGGTGCTGCCAAGAACAACAGGTTGGTGCTAGTTGCGCTTTACCAGGTAGTGAGGGATAGTTTTAAGTTGTATATTGAGGTTTGTGATGTTTTGGGGGTGTTGTTGGATCGGTTCACGGAGATGGAGTATGTGCATTGTGTGAAGGCTTTTGATTCTTATGTGGGTGCTGCCAAGATGATGGATGAGTTGGTGGGGTTCTATGGTTGGTGTAAGGATATGGGGATCGCAAGGTCTTCCGAGTACCCTGAAGTGCAGAAGATCACTGACAAGCTTCTGGGGACACTGGAGGGTTTCTTGAAGGAGATGAGTAACAGGCAAAAGAGCCCGGAGAGGAAATTAGAGATGAAGGTAATAATAACTGTGAATGAGTCAGAGGCAGAGGCAGAGGCAAATATGAATGAGGTGAAGGCTCTTCCAGCACCGGAAAGTGAGAGTTTTAGACCTGGAGAAGCCCCTTCAGTTGCACAGCCGAATAAGGTGGTTGGTTCTGAAAAGGAGACAAGTGATCTGGTGGATCTCAGGGATGATGGGGTTTCAGCTGAGGAGCAAGGGAATAAGCTGGCTTTGGCATTGTTCTCTGGGGGTGCAACGGTGAGGGGTGAAGGTTCCTGGGAGGCGTTTCCTTCAAATGAGGAATCGGAAGTGAAATCTGCATGGGAAACAGCAGCTGCTGAAGTTGGTAAAGCAGATTGGGAAGTGGCATTGGTGGAGAACGGTAGCATGTTGTCAAAGCAGAAGGGTGAATTGGGAGGGGGGTTTGATCCGTTGTTACTGAACGGGATGTATGATCAAGGGGCAGTGAGGCAACACGTTAGCACTAGTGAGCTAAGTGGCGGCAGTGCTAGTAGCGTGGCACTGCCTGGACTCGGGAAGAGGGGCACTCCAATTCTGGCTTTGCCTGCACCGGATGGAACAGTTCAAGTTGTGGGAGCGCAGGATCCGTTTGCAGCATCGTTGTCGGTGCCGCCACCTTCATACGTGCAAATCGCAGACATGGAGAGGAAGCAGCAGTTGTTTGTGCAGGAGCAACAGGTGTGGAAGCAATATGGGGTGGATGGGATGCAAGGGCAAGTGGGTTTGACTAGAGTTGGTGGTGGTGCTCCTTCTGGTTACTATGCCACTGCACCGCAACCTATGATGCCTTATGGAATGCCTCAATTTGGTGGAGGCTATTATTACCAAGCACCCTTTTATTGAATTCGTGTGAGGGAGGGATTGTTTTGTGCGATGGACACAGGGCCTTCGAACTCTATTTTTCTTCTGTCTTTGCGTTCGGGATAACATATATGTTGAAAAACTATTGGAAGAGTTACATACTCGCTCGCCATGTTATAAAGAATATGTTGTATAATCAAATATTTAAATCCATATATATATATATATATATATATATATATATATATATATATATATATATATATATATATATATATTTATTTTTTTTTTTTTATTT
>Ga0099822_1002686_pt1 | contig 22299 bp, 7 predicted proteins | sample CowpeawhiteBW_FD_76839 | JGI IMG/M metagenome (GOLD analysis project Ga0099822, IMG submission 76839) | Root nodule microbial communities of legume samples collected from California USA - Cow pea white BW | ecosystem: Host-associated > Plants > Roots > Nodule | place: USA: California | collected... | reverse complement strand
ATAATTTTAAAATAAAATTTAAATAAAGTTTAATGTAAAATATAAATTTAAATAAATTAAATATTGTTAAAAATATGTAATAGAAATATCACTTGTAATAAAAGTATCATCATAACATTTATAAAAAAATTAAATTTGTTCTAAATTTGGAGCACATGAAATTAAATTTTTTTATAAATATTTGGGACTGAAATCAAATCAAATTAACAAATATGAGGACCAGATTGAGATTCATACAATAATTTAACATGTGTCACCATATTAAATTGACATGTGACACACTACAAACCTGACATGTGGCATAAATATTTTTTTTTAAAAAATTAAATTTTTTTTAAAAAATTCAAAAATTCAAAAATAACTCAAAAAAATTCAAAAAATTCAAAAAACGAGGAGCTGACACGTGACACCTACTTAACAGTTCTCTACTAACGGAAATGACCTAATTGATACTAATTTACAAAAATGAGGACCTAATTGAGACTAATAAAAATACGAGGACCAAATTGAGATTTTGCTACAAAAACGAGGACCAACAGAGTATTTTAATCTTTTATGTTTTACATAGTTTTCCAGAAATAAATATGGTAACGACTTCAAATCTCTTTTCAAAATCATTTTTTTTTCTTCGTTTGCCATCCCGTCGCGATTTCAATTGCAACAAGAGTGAGTAATGAGTATAATTTGTGAAAAACTAAAAAGACAAAAATAAAATAAAAAATATCTTAATAAATACCTGGTTAATTATTTTTTTTCTTGTATTCGTAAAAAAATGTTGAATTCACCTTACATTTTTTTGTTAATCTCAATTTAGTTCCGATTTTTTAGTCTCAATTTGACATTTTTGGACTTTTAAGAGATTAGTTAAACCTAAATATTTGTATTCTTTATTTTATTTAACTTTACTTTTTATTATTTATTAACATTGAATGTTATGTTTTACAAAAGAAATAAATCGACACACAATTTAATTTCCATCAATTTTTAAAATATATTAACTAATATTTTAAAAAATCATATATATATATATATATATATAATTTATAAAAAAATAAAAAAATCCAAAATTGATATTATATTATATTATAGTACATGTTATACAAAGAAAGAAATGCTGACGTTAAAGTGAGCCAATACATTAATTTATGTGCAAGAGAAGAGAAGGGGGAGAAGGGGCGAAGCCAAAACGTAGACTAAGGGTCTAAGCATAGGATTTATTAGCCCACAAATCAATTTATAATTTCATCATCTTAATACCAAATCCAACTAATTATATTCACTTTTAATTACAAATCCTTTATGTGTTTAATTCGCTTTTATTAGGAAGCACCCAATATAGTTCTCTGTTATTATTGTTGGGAATAAAATAGTCCCACCAAGCAAATGCCTCAACTATAAGACGCACCACCTTTGGTAAAACTTTCACCTTCACTACCTGTCGCTAATTCCTATCTTCTCTGCTTCGTTAGTTATCTCAACTTCAAACTTTTCTCTTATTCACAATCAAAATTACGCACTGTTAGGGTTTTCTGATGTGAATTTTTTCGTTCTTTGTTTCATTCCAGTGTTCTCTTATTTAGTTTTACTCAATTTAAGATTTTTGGATGATGGGGAATATTTAATAAAAGACAATCCATTCAGGGACAGGATTGTGTGCAATTTATGATGGATGCAACAAAGGGATTGGAAGTTCCAGGTGAGACCCTTGAAGCAGAAGTGAAAGCCTTTTTTGATTCTGCTCCTCCTTTGCAGAACAGTGATGGAATAACTCAACAGTTGGATCAGTTCATTCAACGCAATTCTTCTCCTTCGGGTGAGTTGTCTGTTACTACATTTGGTGTTGTGTTTCTCCTTTTGTGTGCTTCCTGTAAATGATGTGTGGTGGATTTTGGTTTCTCCAGAAAATGGGAAAGCGAGGAGAATTGTTTGTGTGACTTCTGGTGGCACCACTGCTCCGTTGGAACAACGTTGTGTTCGGTACGTTGACAATTTCAGTTCGGGTCACAGAGGGGCCACATCCACAGAGTACGTTGCGGTTTGCATTGTCTTGTTCTTGTATAAATATTTGTTTTAATTCTATTGAGAAGAACATGTTCGCGGTTGTGTTGTAGGTATTTTTTGAAGGCTGGATATGCTGTTATCTTTCTTAACCGGAAGTGAGTTTCTGGACCTGGGAAGTAGTATTTTCTTCTGTTTTATGAATTGGTGATCAACAATAGATAATGTATGCAGGGGAAGTTTCCAGCCATTTTGTAGATCCCTTCCTGATGATCCTTTACTTGAATGCTTCAAGCCCACCGATGAGTCGAACATTCAAGGTTATAAGTTTCTGTTTTTTTCTCTTCTCGCACCATAACAAAAAGATAAAATTATTATGATTCATCGAAGGCTAGAAAAAAGTGTACATATTTAATTAACCTACAAAACGTGCATCGTTTTTTTTTTTTTTCCTTCTATTTCTCAGATGAAGTCCACTCAGATTAATTTCATTGGTTATCTTGTGGCATTGCCAATTAGCAGACGTACTTCAAATTTTTCCCCTTCGATTGCTATTTTATACAAACTCCTGGAGTTATCCTGATTTTGGCAAATTCTGTTCTATACTTCAGTTTGCGAGACTTATTCGGAAGCAGTGAAGAGGGCTGTCGTGGATCATCACACTGTATGACATGGAGATTGGATTTTGTGCTCTTCATTTATCTTATTTTCCATGATTTCATGTCATTTTTTCAATTTATGGTGCATCAGGTTCAAATTATTTGGTATAGTTATAGCCTCATTTGGGTTTTCATTCTATTGCAGGCAGTGACAGGTGGTCTCTTGTTGAAACTGCATTTCAACACCATATTTGAGTATCTCCAGGTTAGCTCTAGTCAATGCTTGTAAATTGTAAGTGTTCATTTGATTTGATGCAACCAATGTTGAGGAGGTGGATCGAATTATTGTGTCTTCTGATTTTCATGTGTTGGTCTGATTGCAAGAGAGAGAGCCACATGTTTTATTATAACTTTTATTAGGTGTTTAATCAGTACATTTGTCAGTGCTGTTTTGTCATTGTTACTTTTCTTGATTTTGCAGATGTTACAAATTATTGCAGTGTCATTGAGGTGTATTGGCCCACGTGCAATGTTCTATCTTGCTGCTGCAGCGTCTGACTATTACGTTCCTTGGAAGGAAATGGTATAAATATGTTATGTTGATTCATCATTCCGTGAAAGTTTTATTGCAGTTTTGTCTTTAACATTGGTTTGAATGATTGTGTAGCTGGTTAAGAACAATAACTTATCAATATGAAGATATTTCCATCGCTGCTTGAATCAAATATAATACTTGTACAGGAGATATTATATAGAGAATTTGCGTGTAGCTTCACGTGTAAACTTAGGGGAATGTCACATACTTCCTAGCTTTGCTTCTGTGTCAGTAGTATAACTTTTAAGCAATTGCGTGTAGCTTTTGTGTCAGTAGTATAACTTTCACATGTGCCAAAAGTGTGTGGAACTTTAAAATTTCTGTGCCTTTTTTGGATAAATTACAGTCGAGGGATGTTAAAATGGGAAGATGCACTTTGAAGAAAAATCGAAGTATTGTGTGGTTGATAATTAAAATAAAAGTTGCCCTATAATGCTAGGTTGGAGTTACTGCATTTCAGAAAATATTTACTTGGTAATGTTTATCTTGATGTATATTAATCCTGCAGGTAGAGCACAAAATTCAGTCAGGATCTCACCTCTTAGATGTGAAACTAGTTAATGTGCCAAAAATGTTGTCGGTGCTCAGGAATGATTGGGCTCCTCTTGCTTTCTGCATATCTTTCAAGGTATTGATGGTATTCGGAAAAAAATAATAATGATCAAAAGCCATCTTTTTCTCTTTGAAAAACAGTTTTGTTAATCATTGCTCTGAATGATCAAGTAATCAAGAAATGAGAAGTTTCAAGTATAGAGTGCATCCTCTAATGGGAAACTTGAAATCTTTGCTTTTTTTGACTTGTAACTTTCCATATTTTTAGTCCTTAGGCAGTCGTAAGCAAACAGTAACAAAAAGAAAAGTACCTTGCATATCAAAGACTGTCCTTTCCAAAGTTATAGAAACATACACTTTTGTCTATGTTTTTCTCTAAGATTTGTAGAAATAAAAATAGTTGGCATTTCTTTGAGAGTATCAAAATATCTCTTGATAGTAGAGTGATCAGGTATTCACGTTAGTGATGTTATTTTGCTGTTTTTTGCCAAACAGACGTCCAAACATAGAATGAAATGACATAATGAGAAATAGTATTTGTGTTGGCTAATATTTACCTTTCTTCGTTGTCTGACAGTTAGAGACAGATTCAAACATTCTTCTAAAGAAGGCTAGTGCAGCTCTTGAAAAGTACAAGATGGATGCAGTAGTTGCAAATGAACTCTCATCTCGCAAGGAGCAAGTGGTGGTTGTCACCAGTGCTGAGAATGTTGTAGTTAAGCGCGATAAGAATCTGTCAGATAATGATGTAGAGAATCCCCTGATTAAACTTCTTTCAGAGAAACATGCCACTTACATTGAGCATCCCAGTAGATGAATCTAGGGAATGACTTTGGCTACTCGTAGTTGCAGTTCCGGGCACTAAAATTCGTTGCATCAATAAGTCATCAACATGCATAAAAGGGAGAAGAATTAGACAGTATGGATACAGCACAGGGCTATAGAAGAAAGGAAATGTAACAGAAAACGACAGTTCTAACCATAGTTTTGTCACATTGCAGTTATTTATAAATTTTGTATTTTACTTGTGATTCTTCTTATCGTTAATTGGACTACCCTTTTGTCATATTAATTGATACTTTGGCACAAATTTTGCTTTTACCATTAGTTTAATAGTTTAAGATGAACAGATACCATTAAGAAACAGCAAAGCGATTATGTTTGGTGAAATATTAACCATGGCATGACAAACGTGGAACTTACCATGGCGTATTGATGAGTCTCGGTTTGATTGAGTTTTTCTTAGTTAAATGCATCTCTTTGGGTTATATTTTGTTCTTAAACTCTTAGTTTTAGAATAGATTTAGTTTTGATTGCTTAAATACTAGTTCTTCTTAAAATCTTTAACTAAGTGTTTTTAGACATATTTTTAGTTCAGTTCTTAGTATAGTAAATTTCTAGTCTTGTAAATAAATAAAATTTTGATTTTGATTTCTATTTGTAGTATATATTTTAGTTCGTGATTTAGTGTATTTGTTTAGTTTTAGTTAGTAGCTTAATTGAGCTTTATTCTTTATCTTTTGAAGTACAATTTTGTTGTTTAGTTTTTGATTTTTAGGTGCTGTGGAAATTAACAATTCTGATCCAGTGAATTTGAGGAAATCTGGTCTCGGTGTATAGTTGAAGAGCTGAGCTGAGTTACTCATTATTGGTGTGACCAGCTGGATCAAGTTAGAGCTGAAGAGATGGAATTGAAATTGTCATTGCAAACTGCACCACCCTGTGAATAAAGAAGCTGAAATGAACAAAAGACTCTTGAACAAGCTGAACATGAGGAAGGGAAACCTGCTGGACCAGTAGCAGCAACCTGTTACTAGAGGTTGGGACTCCAATTGTCAGATTCTGCATTCATATATTACCTGCACCAGCCAGTGGAGGAGAAGAGAAGCTGAATTAGATTACTTGCTACTTAGGTCATTTGTATAGATAGACTAGGCTAGTCTAGGTAGTTTATACATAATTTTTACTTGCTATTGGCAGTTAATATGACTAGTTCTAGGCTGTTTTCCAGTTTTCGAGGTTTGGATTCTTAGAAGCATATAAAAGGTTTGCATCTGAAACTTTCAAAAAGGACGAATCAGATTTTTACATTTCTCAGTTTTAGAATAGCTTTTCTCTGAAGAAATAGGTGGTCTCAGACTCCAAATTGAGCTAGGCTTCCAAGAGTTTCAGTGCATTGTAATTCTATCAACATTCATTCAATTCAAGTCAGTTTTACTTTCAATTATGTTCTACTACTTTGTTCTCTGAATTGCTTTATCATTTCTGTTACTCTCTTTGTTTCTATTCAATTGCAATTTCAATTCAATGCCTCAAACCTGTTTTCTTACTATTAAGTCAGAATCTGAATTTTCCACTTTTGAACATTTGATTTTCATTCTTGCACCATACTAGACTCAGTCATGGACTCATGCTGAGATAGTAGTGAATCCAAAGTGATCTTTATATTCTAAGGAATTCAGAAATGAACCTTAGCAAACAAGATTGAGAGTTAAATGAACTTGAGTAGCATTTTCACTTTCTGGTTTAGAACAAACAAACACTTTGCCAGCTACGCTGATAGTCAACCTGTTAAATGATTTTTGATTCTCTAATCTGTTTTTCATCAAATTTACATTCCATTACATGCTTTCTTGTTAATAAACACGTTGCAATCATTATAACTCAGATTTAATTCAGATTTTACAGTTTTGGCAGTTAAAATTCTGTTAGTCTAGGTTACATGCTTGGTTAGAATTAGGAATTTCAATTCTGCAGTTTATTTTGATGAATTCTATGTTCCAGTTGTTAAATATGATGAATTTAAATATGTTTGCATGTGCATTTTACCATTCAAGAGAGTTCTGTATAGTGATGCACATTTGCTGTTATAAGCTGAATGCTGATACACTGGTTTTGCTTCCAGATTTGGTTTTCATCTGGGATTTTGTGAATTTTACATTGTTAGACAGTTCTGCATTCATATCATAAGTAGGTTTAGGTATATGAATGTGTTCAAAGCATTTCTATTGGATAAAACACATTTTGCTTTCACTTAGTCATTTTGTCAGACACCTTGTGAAAATTAGGTTTTCTCTTTGGCATTTCATAAAACAAATTTCGTTTTCATAGTTCTGCATTGTTTTACTTAGTTTTAATTGGTAGAATGTGTTTCTTTACATATTAACTTGCATTTTAAGCGTTCAAACATAATTTCCATGCATTAGAATTCGTTTTAGAGATCATTGCATCATCTTGTTCATGTAGAAAATCATGCTCCCTGATTACGAGTAGTTTCTGCATTATGTTTAGTTTCATGCATTGCATTTAAATCATTCTTAGTTGATTTAATTTAGCTAGCATGTTTTATTTTTCATTCCCCCAACATTAAGACAGATTACATATGTTACACTTTCACATTGTTATTTTCCTAGGATTAACATCCATTATTTGGTTTTTGTTCACGTATAAATCTTACTTACGAAGACAAAAACAAAAAAGTGAATTAACAGAAAAACACAAAATTATGTCATTCTTTTTGTTGGTTGGTCATTAGAATGTGCACTCACATAATCCACGATTCGAGTTGACACTTCTTGCCTATGCAAGCTCTTTTCCGTTTTTAAGTAAATGGCAGATTTTTTATTCTTAAATAGAACAGAATTAATTTTTTGATGAAGTTTCTCCATAGAATTTATTTAAATAAATTAAACAATTCGCAAAAATGTCAATCATTCACTCCTGTAAATATAAATTAACTATTCTCCGCAGACCACAAAGAAAAAAAAAAAATCCGAAGACGTCTAATTAATCCTTCACTTTCTTTCCCCAAGATGAACAAACAAAAGGAATTTAACTTTCAACATGCATAATAGTATTCAACAACTTAAAGTGGACAGAAATCTAAGGTGAACGTTACTAGTTATCTTAGACTTCTCCAAATTTCGGATCATCATAATAGTGATATAATACAACTGAAAAACCAGCTTCTCATTTGAGATTAAAATAATAAATATATGTACATATATCTTTTGTGAACAATAATTACAAAATAATTGGATTTGCTGAGGGAGACATCAAGGTATTTGAATCAAATATTAGGTATTGGTTTGTGGAAAGAAAGTCCCTATGTTGACTAGAGTGCCTCATCACTATCTGAATCATCAAGTTCAAGACCTTCTGCTGCCAAGAGCCGGCTGATAGTCTTCTTCTTTTCTTCCTCGGCCTTTCTTCGCATCAAATCTCTCTTCTTCAGTATAAGTGTGTGCCTTTTAAGGGTATTCGAGTAATAATCGGCCGAGGCCTTCTTCTCTCTTGCCAGAATCCTCCTAGCTTCGTCTGGATCAGTCTGAGATTATGTAAAATAATTCCAATTAGATGCATAGAAAAAATTGGAACATTGCTCAGAGAACAGATGAAATATGTGATAATACTGATTCTTTCCAACACCCATTCTCCAGAGAAAAACAGATGTGCCATGTTATATACCAAGCTAGGATCATTTATAGTTTAAGTTCACTCAAACATGGAAGTGACGGACTTACTTCACGTAAGAAAACCAGGTTGTAATGTTGATTATGGTTGGAAGAAAATTTGACAAAACTCTGACCTAGTCTTCTTGACAAACCATTCAAGCCTACATTACATTAAGATGGCAACATTTTCAAGCATACCACAATACCTTTGAACGAGAAAGTTGACGCACGCGAAGATTTAACTCGCGCTGTTGCTGTTCAGCCCAAGCAGCAATTGCCATATCACCCCGCTGATCAAAAGCTTTTCGCTTTTTTATAAGCCACTCCATCCATGCCTGAGATGCCTGAAGAAAACAAAGAAGCACAGTGGTCAAGAATAAGAAAAGTAAACATATTCTAATTACAGAAGTGTACATCCATTATTATCCATTTTAAAAGATAGTAAAAACAATGCTTGGAGAATCAGAGGCGCTGTTCTGCTTTAGATGTTATACTGACGAGAAATTGGAAAACAGAACATGAGAAGTATATTCTCTGTACACATAGGTGAAAAAGTAGTTATTCAATGAAGTTCTTTCCTTCCTAAAGGATTAAAAACTGAAGCGGTTTTGACTGTTCATTAACATCAATTAACATCTAAAGATTATGGTTGCCAAACAGTTCATATGGTAGATACATCTTAATTAACGTTATGTTTTCTGTTCATACATATTAGTTTTACTGACCACCTTAAAAATAGGAGACATTGGAGATTGCTGACCACCTTAATTAACGTTATGTTTTCTGTTCATATAAAACATATAGTTTTACTGACCACCTTAAAAATAGGAGAAATTGAAGGTAATACATCAACACTATTGCTCAAAAGAATTTGTTCACGCTTGATACTAGGAACAACAACATATTATGATCCACTTAAAATACCATATAACAAGATCCATACTCGTTCAGAAGTACAAACAAGTGTAAATTAGAATTCTAAATGAACAGGTGTGACCAGTCAACAACTGATAATAAACAGCCGCAAAACTATTACCTTCATAGGGTTCACCCGGTTATCAATATCATACTGTCTTCGCCTCTCTCCATCTATAAGCAATTCATAAGCAGCTTGAATCTTGATGAATCTAGCTTCTGATGTTTCACCTTCTTCAAGGTTACCTCTGCCATCATAGACTTAAAGAGTAAAGTAAACAGAGTTAGTACGTCTTGATCAAGAGATTATACTCCACTTTTATAAACAATACCAGCAGAGAAAAGCTGTTTCACAACTAAGTCGTGTGGCACACAGTTGAAGAAACAGTCACTAGCCATAACTGCTTCATAGAAACATTCTTGTGAAGAAAAACAAAATATTTCCCACGTTCCAGAAGACTAGCATTTGAAACAAGATGTAGAAACTCAAAATCATAACTTATAAGTAGTTGCCTGGCTTCATCTTGAATGAACATAATAATATATTGCTGCAAGATATAGCATCAGGCCACCACAACCAGCAAAGTTAAATATCAAATTGATAGATACATTTCAAATGACACTTCATGAAAGCAAGTAGCTAAGATGGAGGTACACACCATCTGGATGATAAAATTTGGCCAAGCGTCTGTAAGCAATTTTTATCTGCTCCTCATCAGCATCTCCTTCCAATTCTGTTGTTCACCAGACAATTGGAGAAGGAACTGTCAAACAAGTATGTAGAGGAATTTTCCATCTCTATTCTCTTCCTACAGAAAAAAAGACATTCGTTTCCACTCCTAAAGCTTAGATTCTCGCTAAACACTTGTAGCAGAAAAAAAAACATGTTGAGTTAATGAAAGAAGTTTAAATAATTTTATCTTTTATTTTCTTCTGCAGTAAGTTCCTATGAAAAAAGTTGACTTGATTAGGGCTTAAGAAATTTCGATTTCAGCGTTACCCATCATTTCTTCTCTTTCTAAGAATCCTTTTTTACCTCAAAGCCGGTTTTCTTTTCCCCATTTTCTCAGTAACGCGAATTGTCAACAAACTTGAAAGTAAAAATTACCAAGAGTTTCATATGGGGATTTTTGTTCAGTCCAATTCGATGCCTTGGCCACAGTTCTCCTCTGATTCACGCGAAACCATGGATTCGAACCCCAAGAACCGATTGTAGAGTACAAAAACGGCGTCGGCAAACGGGGCTTCCAATTAGGGTTTGGAAACGAAATAGATCGAAACTGGTGTCTGCAACTAATAAAAGAGAACACCGTATGAGGTCTACAGAGGGTTCTCAGATTGCTCATAGTTTCCCCCTGATTTTTGAAACTCTCCACTCGGTGCCAATTCGAGTTACAAGCACAAAACCCTTTCTTGTAGGTAGTGGAAGACGTGAACGAAGAAAAGAGGTTCTGGGCCCCTCAACGATAACTAACACTCATGAATCTCACAGAATCTTCAAAGTTTTGCTCTGCAACTCTTCTTAGAGATGAAATAATGATTTTCTTTTTTCATTTTTTGGTGAATGAGAGCCGCGAATATTTTTCCCGGGAAACTTGTGGACTAGAGTTACTGATTCTGAATTTTTATCAATTAAGTTTTTAAATTTTTTTATTGTGATAGTACAATAAACAAACATTGATTAAAAAAAATCATAAATAAACTGCACGTTAAATGATCATATGAAAATTAGTAAATTTATTACACAATAACTTGTAGTTAAATTACATGTGTAAAAACTAAATACATGTATACTCTACCTTTTTCTTATCAATTTATATTATGATCATATATTTTAAAATTTTGAAATGCCTCCTGTATAGTATAGCCATATAATTGAAATTATTGTTTTCTTTACTTTTCACGTACAATAAACAAAAGAGATAAATTCAAAGTAAAGTAATAAAGTTTGTTTCAAGATAGCAGAAAGTTTCTCATGATGATATAGCACTTAAGATGATACACTGTTTATGTACAATCATACTCTCTACAGCAGCAAATCACATAATTTGCTTCATGGTAGTACACTAACTTTCATAATCATACATTAATATCCAAAACTCAGAAACAGTTCGCAGAGCACATAACAGATAATCCCGTTGAAGTTATGCAGTAGGAGGTACATGTTTCTTCCTTTAAGGAGCAACCTTCGGTTATTTGTGGAGTACTAGGAGCCTGAGTTAGGGAAACTAAACTAGGGAAGTTCACATGGACGAGAAGTCCAAAGAGAGCAAAGTGTGCGAAGACGGTGAAAGTATTCCCCAAGAGCCAGCAAGCCACGAGCAGCTTGGTGAGGTGAGAGGATGCGTGACATGTGAAGCAGAGTTTGTTGTCTAAGGTGATCTGCCTGTGGAGAATAGAATGCATTTCAGTTCTTCATCACAGTGTTACAAATGACCAAATATGGCATTCATGGGTCAGAATTAGTAAATTTGAAGTTGTAAGAATTTCCAATGTACTATTCCTTGCATGTTTTTGGGTGAAGATTTTATCAGCATTAGAGTTTTACCTCAAGATAGAGAGCAATACTGAAAGTATTTAGAGAACTTCATATAAGTTTTATCTGTACTATCTCAAAAAAAGTTACAAAAAAGGGCATGCAGTTACCTGGTTTACAAAACCTTCTAGTGCCTCAAATTTGTCAATAGCAAGAGCCATCTGAAGTCCGAAGTTTCCTACACCCAATGGATCAACTGCCATGTCATGGACCAAACTCTGCTGAAGTTTTTCCAAACCCTGTGAAAGAGCATCTTCAGCTTGCTGAGATGATAGGCGGAGATTGTTAATACCAACAATTTGTGGATCAGTCAAAGGCTCAAGTTGTGGTACGATAATCTGCAAAAAAGGCTAAGTGATTTGTTTTATTGAGTTTTAATACATCTAAACCGCACCATGAACATGTAAAGCACCACCCCTTGTACAAAAACATTATCAAAATGAGATTTAGTGTGGGGAATGTACGTTTAGAAGTTGTGATGGACGGGACCCTCCAATCCAAAGGAAGATGCGCTCCACTGATGCTTTCCACACACCAGAGAGTAAATACAGAACATCAGCCTTTGCAGCATCTGCTTTCATTCTGAAGAGATTTGAGTAATGGTTCAAGACACTCTGAACCACTACATTCAGCTGAACATCGGGTGCTTGAGTTTGAAATGCATGTCTAAGCTCTTCATTCCGCCTGTGTTGTTCTTCAACCCATTGTCCATATTCAATTTCGAATGCTACAATAACTGTTTCATGTAACAGAAGGACTACTAAGAAGAATTTAACAGTGCTGCAAACACAAAGGGAAAAATTTCTACAGAAAGAGTCACAAACCTGGGTTTATTGTTTCTGATGTTGATCCTATATAGCTGGCATCTAATGCAGTGCCCATGTACAGACCCTGCAAGTAGAAATTTTGGTATAAACTTCACATGATAAAAGAAAGGAAGATTAAAGGTGTTGGTGATTTTAGAGTTTTGGTTCACCTGTTTTCTTGCTCTCCCAATTTCCAGCTCCAATTGCATGAGCTTCGTACGGCTTGATTCTAACTGTTTAACATACGCCTATGGAGAACAAAAAGGAACAATCAGAAGACAGATTCTGGCTACCTTTTGTAACTTCATTCATCCTACCTTTTTCCTCAATCGACTTTTCCGAGCAGCCTCTCTATTCTGAGCTAAACGTCTTCTCATCTAAACATTCATAACAGGCGGTTATCAGACACAGACAAGTACACAACAGCAAAGTAGAGAACTCTTCTGCCACTGACAAAACATCCTAGTACTACAAAATTTACAACGAAAGAAGAGACAAGAAAACATTTCAATGGCCATGCCTTGAAGAAACTTCATCACCTTGTTAACATCTTTGTCTGTGGTCTCTTGATCGGCTCCAGAAGGCTCTCTTGATTCTTGGGGAATATATTCAGACTGGAGAATTCGAATTCAGATCCAAAAATCTCTTAGACTTGTAGTCTAGTTTTCAAATAAAATGAAGTTAACCCACCAGAAAAAAACCTCACCTTGGTCTCGACATTAGTGTCAACCATTAATATTGGGGAAGCAATTGAATTCAGGCCACCATCAACTTTAAAGCCGTCACCCCACATGCCAACTTGCTGAAATGGCTCGTATATGTCCATTTTCATTTATCTCTTGCAATCAAATGATAAAAGAAGAGTTCTCTGCAAAAACATTAGTTTGATGCCACTTATCACCAAACAAGAGACATGCCGCTACTTCTACAATCCTAATTCTGATTCCAATAGCTCAAAAACTTCAAATACTCTCTTCCTCTGTCCCAAAAATAAATAAAAGAGTAACAGTATCAGCAGTTTGCAGCAACAAAAATAGCATCTATGTTGCCATGTGCAGGAAAAACAGAAATGGTGCTAAAATCTTGCTTGTAAAATAAAACTCTGAACCTCTAACCAGATTCACACTAGAGTTTTTGTGTCAGCAGGTGAAAATAGAAAAAAGATCCGCAGAAAACCCCCCAATTAAAATAAAGTTAATTAGTTTAACTCAGACAATCAAAACCGTCGTATTCATTCTGTCATAGCAAATTCAACGTCATGCATGACATGAAATTTTTTCTAGAACTAAACAGCAATCAGCCAAAGTGGTACTAGTTTTGACCCACTTGAGTCCAAGCTGTTTGTCAAAACGACAACGAACCAAAATTGGAAGCAAACGAAACACTAACTCTACTGTTGCAGATTGAAGAACATACACCAACCTATATAGATAGCCAGCTAGCTCGATAGAATATGCAACCTCGGAATTTGGTTACTCCAAGAAAGTCTCTCAGTTGATGCTCAGAATTGAATATATATAGATAGATATATAGATATATAGATATATAGATGTGAAAACTCAGTAACTGAATTGCTTGATTAATAGAATCCTTATTATTCTTCCCCCGCATGCAAACAAATTATAAAAGCAATGCTGGGCCAAAGATAACAAAATGAAATTTAAAAGCTACAGTAAATAAAACTAATCACAACTTTTACTTTTTCTTCTTTGATTAGAAAACTCTCTGAACCGTCAACTTGCTAACTTCGCTACGTTCCCACTCCAACAAAAATGAGTGAGTGTGACAGCGTTTAAAAATCAATAATGCATTAAAAATAAAGTTACGTTCAGTTCTCTTCTCACAGACATTTTTTTTTTTGTCACATCACTCGTTTTTATCTCATTCTTTTTTGGTTTCTCGTTTCTTTCTTTATGCTAACAATTATGGTGTGAATATTTAAGGGAAACAACGTTCCTCCACGAAATATGAAAAAGAAGAAAGGAAGAACTTTATTAGCTCACAACTCCCACTTTCCTTAACAACATTGTCATCCCTTCCTCCTCTTTTCTTGTCACCACTTACGTGTGGATATACATACACATAATATATATATTTTTGTTGTGTTCAAAGTACACTTTTTATTATCAATTTATTGATAAAATTGCGCATCTTCCTCGTTCGCGTTACACTAATGAATTTCATTTTCTTATGTTCAACTTAAATTGTTTCTATTCATAGAAAATGTTGTGATTTTTTTTTTTTTACAAACTAATTGTTGTAAATCATGTCAAAAAAGTGATGTTATTAACAATTGAAATCAAGTCCAGATTTTCTAATAACTTTTGGTGTTGTCTTTTCATTGTGTCTCTAAAATATACATATATTAAAATTTTTAATATTTAATATATTTTAAAAGCATAACATAGACACAGTATCAGAAATCCACCATAGAATCTAAATTAATCGAAATGCTATCTTGGTGGATTGTTTGATTGTGTTTTGGATTTTATATTTTCAAATTTGTTTTGTGAAATAACTTCTAATAAATGTTTTAGAAAGGAAAATTAAAAAAGAAGAAGTTTGGTTTGGTGACACTGTGTCTATAACGTTTCTTAAAACAAATAAATAAATGAAACATCAAAAAGTTATTCTGTGGTTTTTCTAAAAATAACTTCTTTTTTAACCTTTTAGAATGATTGGTTCAAAAACATATGCAAGTAATTTTTTTTTATCAACTGAAATCTATTTTTATAAACAATTACCGTACAAACCCATTTTACTCAATTTTTATAACTCCTTTTGCAATTAGAAAATAGATAACAGGAAGAAAAGTCAACAGGAAGAAAAGAGGCCGATTGTTATAAAAATTTAAGCCATTTTTGTTTTTTAATTAACATATTTTAAAATAAGAAGTGGATGGAAATTGTTTATTAAAATAAGAAAAAACTATTTACTTTTAAAATAAGTATATTAGCCAAACACTTAAAAAAACTGAAATTTAGTTATTTTATGAGAAAATTGGACAAATGTCTCCAAAATTGATCTTATTTAATATTAAAATGACATCTAACTCTCATATAAATTTTTTAATAAAATAACATTTATTTTCTCTTTATTTTTATTTTAATTAATGACTTTTATCTTCCTTATAATTTTAATAAATTATTTGATTTTAAAATATCATATTGAACTAAAACTTGGACGAAAATGGGTTAAATATTTGTTTACTCTAAATTAACTCGTGTTGAAATTGATATTCTCCAAACGTTTTATTATTTTTAATTCCCATTATTTAATTAAATATGCGAGTTAGGTCTCGATGTTACTTTTGAATTAACCTTGTTCATATACTAGTTTTAACATGTAAGATACCTAAAAACATGTGATTAGGATGATTACTTGTCAACGATGTTAATTTAAAAGTAATAAAGTTACTTTCGTGACCAAATTTATATGTTTAGTAAATGCATTAAAAACACTAACAAATTTTAGATATACTAATTTTAATAGGCACCCTGAAAGATTGAGGTAGACAGATGATGGGATTGTAATGGAAAAATAAATCACTTAGGTTTATCTAAAAAAAATTGTGATGAGAAAAGTTTTTTAAAATTTATTTATAAAATTCGTAACATGTTAATATACATTGCTAGTTTCTCGGATGTAGACAAAAGATGTCGAATCACATAAATTTTTATATTTTGTTGTTTATTTTCTTGTGTTTCGTGCCTTTAAGAATAATTGTCTATAAAGTAAATTTCCTGAAGAAATTATTGAGATATTAAAATAATTAATAAAAGTTTTTGTGAAAAAAAAAGTATATTGTACACTAAGCAAAATACCGAAACAAGTTAGTTCAATTAGTTAACTTTCCTTTCATGCGATGTGTATAGGTTTGAATCCAAGTAATTTGTACTTAATCTAATTACAAATCCTCATTTGTATAATCTTATATGTCCCTTTACTTTGAAGTAATTAAAATTGAAGCAAATGTACCAAATTTAGAAACATATCCACTTCCTCACATGATTTTAATTCTAAATCATTTATTGTAATAACCTTATCTTGTTTGTTCGAGAAAATGAAAAGTTATAGCTAGCTACATACTATTTAACAAAAAGAATGTATGCTACATACTTTAAAAATATAATCTTTAAATGGTATTAAATAGATTAGAATATTAATCATCTCTCAGATATAAGTTGTACATATTAAAATTTTGACACTATTTTTAATATAAAATTGTAAAATTTTAAGTTTATGAGTTTTGTTTTTCTTATATATTCTTCATTTAATTTATATTTAGATGGCTAATGGATTCTTTATACATACTTTATATATCAATAACAAAATTTCTTGTGTAAGTCAATTACTACACTATTCATTCAAGGTTGCCCCTTCCAATCTCATAGGGAAAGTTATGACACTTCATAAACGACATCTACGTATGCTTTTATAAAGGAGAAGCTAAATGACGATTTTCAAAAAGTGCCCAATTTCATTTCTCTTTACATTCCCCCACTTTTCCACTAAATAAAATTAAACAAAAAAAAATTATTGTGAGATAAACTTTAACCAATAATTTCCCTTGGCTTGAGGCATGATATCAATAATGGCACCTTATTATTATTATTATTATGCTACCAAAAGTCCTGCGTGCATAGACAAGTATCGCGAAGAACAAAAAGTTTTAATTTGTGACCCCTCCTTTCACGTACTCCTAATGCTCACTTGTGCATGTGTCAAGAGTTTTGGTTCCATCAACTTTCACTCAGCTTTTGACACATATATACGTACTGATATTATATGATTAAAAAAAAAAATTAAACTATTAAATTCGTGTATCGGGAATGACTAGTATTGATTTATTTTTATTTGAATAAAAAATTTACAAAATTTCAAAGAGAAAACTTTGTTGAAAATTCTATATAAATTATAAATAAGGTTAATTTATAAATATATAAGTGAGTGCAAATCTTATCTTATAAGTAAATTTTGTGAAGTTGAATTATGTTTAAAATATCTTTCGAGAGAGGATCACCGGAGAGATATAACACCAATGAGACATGAGTCCAATCCACACATTGACACAACTCTTAACTCATAACCTTAAAACAATGTGTTTATGAGTCTTCATCTTTATATGATGTTCAACTTTCTATTTTTACTTAATGTGGGACTTAGATTCATACTTGAATTCCTAACAACTACAGTGTGAGAGAAGTGTGTTGGAAGTCCTACATCGACTTAAAATAAGATAAATTTATAGTATATAAGTGGATGCAAACTTCACTTTTACAAAACACTTTTATAAGGTTAATTGGACTTAAAATTCACTTTACTATTGCATCTTAATTAAAAATTTGGCTCGTATCACAAATAGTTATCGATGAGTATTTTCTTTTTGGTATTATTGTTTGTATCTAGTCTGAAATGTAACTTTAAATTTAATCTCTTTTGTTCAATATAAATTGAAAAGCATAATTATTACATTTTGCACAACATGAATTGGTTAATTTGGCTTAAATTTGTAATAGCTTTTTGTTTAGATGCAACTAATACTTCTTTAGTGTTTAGGGAAAATGATTAGACACGTGATAGGTTAATAGTAGATATTAGTTCGTTGTTGCGGCTTTCGTTGTGACATCATTTTTTAAACTCACCAAATCAACCACTTCTAAGTCCATTTCTAAATTTTATTAGGACTATTATAAAATATGAATTGTGACTTAAAATTTAGTATTTGATGAAGAGGTTGATCTTTAATGTAATGATGACAAGAACGGTTTATAGTGCCATATATGGAAAAGAGTAATATTGTTATTTTTATTGTTTTTTTCTACATATTATTCTGGGCATGTATTTGATTTAATCCATTATTTTTGATTAATATATTTGTCACTACTGATAAAAAAAAATCTTATTTTTTAAATTTATCATATTAATTACAATGCCATTACGATTTTTACAACAATTTAAGATTTGCAATATACAGATTTTTACTACATAAGTGTTGTGTGCGGCCATGATTTGAATTGTTTTATATTTGAATGCAAACAATTATTGCTCCAATTGTGGTTACAATTACAACACTAAGATTTGCGGATTTATCATAATTGAAGTGGTACGAGATCAAGATTTGTAATGTTGTTTGAAGAACTTCTTTTTGATACGTGGTCAATAGAAAATTACAACCGATTTATTTATTTATTATAATGTAGTCTTATTCCCATTGAAGATAACATGAAATTAAATATATAAACTCTAATATTTATATTAATGAATCAGTTTATGTTAATAATTATATCCCACTTATATATTTTAATTGGACTTTATTCCTAATATCTAAGAAATACCTTTTGAAAGTAAAACTAATTTACTTACTAATGAAAGAAAAAAGCTAATTTTTCACGTTCAACTTATCTTGGTGTATGAATTGCAGACATGATTTTTTTAAATAAACTAATTAATATTAATATTATAATAAATAGACATCGAATATACATGAAATAAAATACAAATCAAAACACTACAAAAATTATCTATGTTCATCACATATATGAAGGAAATGCGACCTCCTAATTAATCGTGTCATACCTATCACAATCAAAATATATCCAAGAGAAACAAATCACAGACGAAACAACCTCATTCAAAACAGACAAATCTATTTTGTCGTATCATGTAGGCATGTGCCACTGAATTTTAATCCAAACAAAATAACGAAATTTGCACTTTTTTTTTTTTTCTTTAGAAAACCATTGCCAAGATGTAGCAGACTTGAATAAGTACACCTCATTGCTGAATTTGAGATTGTGTCTTGATTTCTAAGCGTGTGTTTGGTTGCGTGATCTTCTTGACATATAATTGATTTTTCAATATAAAATTAAGAAATTTACATTCATAAAGAAACAAATAATATTAGTTTCTGTGTTCATTGAATCGATTCGATCAAAATCGATTTTTCAACTCATACCCAAACACATTAAATTACCCAAACGTAACTCCAGATGAATTTCCTCTTCACATAGCTGCTAATAAGGTTTATAAAATGTTGAAAGTGAAGAAGCATCTCATTGTGTTATGCTGAACATACTTCCACATAGAGAACCACATCATAGAACTTGGTTTAGGGCCAAAATGGCCTAGAGGGCTAAATGGTTCCCATTGAAAAAGTTTATACGACTAAAATATCCATAAAAGTCTCGTGAGTCGTTAGGATTAACCCATAAGTTTTTTTAAACATGAAAAAATATTATTATTTTTTAAATATATTATTAGACATATAAGTTATAATCAATATAAAGTCAAAACTTTAACTCGAACTAACCTTTGATCCAGACCTATTCGTTTCGACCTTCATCATGAGTTAGTTTGTCAACCTCCTGCTTAGGTCGATCCGTCATAACCTTCATCACAAGTTAGGCTGTCTCAACATTCGACCAAAAACGATCTGTCTCGACCATCTGCCTAGGCTGACCCCTCAAGACCGTTAGCTCGGGGCGTCCTGTCATGACCTTCACCCCATGACGACTCGTCAACCGTTCATCTAGACCTTTGACCTGGGACAACTAGTCTCGACCTTTGGTCTTGGACGACCTGTCTTGACCTTCAACCTGGACTATATGTATATGCATTTGGAAAACAATCTATTATTGATTTATCATTTTCTAATCCTAGAAATTCTTTTATGATATTTAATTATGCAAATAAATGTAATCCAACAAATTATCATATTTCAAAGATTTTTCAAGATTTATGCATTTTTCAAGTGCTTATAATATTTATCCTTTGAGAATTTAAATCTATATTAGTGGTTTTAATAGGGTCATCTTTTACTAATAAATCTTTTAGATTTGTATCAATATTCTTTGACTTTGATCATATATATTTTCCTGAAGAGTAGAATCATCACTTAGTCTCTCAATCTCCTCCTCGTTATCATAAGTTTGAGAATCAAAATTATCTTCATCAGTAACTACTTTTCTTTCTCTATTGTTGTGTTCGTTTATATTGATCTATATTGTTATTATCTTATTCAAAGAACACACACCTGTATCTTCTAATTATTTTTCTTGTCTATTTTTATAAAATTTTATAAATTTATCTATAGTTCTTTTTTTTATGATGCAATTAAAGCTTCAACTCTTCCCCACTTCTAGAGTTTTGAATAGTCAGATTCATATTTTCTAGTTGATATATCTATATATTTTTATATGAAATAAAAAATTATAATATATAAAATACTATTAAAGATAAATATATAAAAAAGACAATTATATTTTCATAAAGGAACATGCAAAAAGTATTTACAAACAAATTAAGTGAATAATAGTACAACAAATTTTAACTTTTGGTTTTTAGCCTTTTACAAGATATGATGCCCTTAGAGATGACAACAGATTGGGTCGAGCATGGATAGTGTTGAGAATCTAAGTGTGAGTCTAAGTCCCACATTGAGTAAAAATGAGAAAGTTGAGCATCATATATAAGAATGAATATCCATAAACTCATTGCCTTAATGTTTTGGGTTGAGCCATCTATCCGCTAGTTACCCGTTTAAAAAATACTCATAGGTACCTGCGAATATTTAAAAATGATATTTATAATTTTTTAAAACAAAATTTAAATAAAATTACAAACAAATATAAATTAAATTTTAATTTTAGTTTTAATTAAATTTAACTTAATGAAACAAAAATTAAATTTTCATTTTCATTTTTGTGCGGGTAACAGGTACCTGTAGGACGAATAGTATAATACACGTACCTGACCCGTTTATAAACGGATATTAAGATACTCGCTACCCGCATCAACTATCCGTCGCAGATTTTATGTTCAGATGCCTGCAGCCATGTGTATTTTTGCCATCCCTATATGCACTGTCATACTAAAAAAGAAGAAATGTCAACGAGCTTTTTCTACCACTTGAAATAGAGATAATGAGACACATGCATAACACATGAAAGATGAGAACAAACTAATATGTATTGATTAATGTTAAATTATAATTTTTTTGAAACTATTTTAATTATCAATAATTTTTAACTTATAAATTAGTTCTTAAATTGATTTATATAGTAACTAATTAGTTTTTATCACTAAAATTATTTATTATTTATTTTTTTTAGTGTATGCTTATCAAAAGGGAAAAAAAAAGCAACAAACGTATAAATAGATAAAGTTTGTGGTTTAGAAACTTTGTGACAAATCCAAGTGTATATATAATATTGTATCATGTGTAAACAGGTGACAGAGGGAAAAGGAAGGATTGCATCAAACACTTGTTAAAGATAGAAAAAAGATATTAAAAAGGAAAAGTAATATATAGCTTCTTTTCAAGTGGTGCTGCATGATACCTGCTCATGTGCTCGCAGGATTTATGGTCTAAAGTGAACACAACATTAATTAAGAGAACGATAAAGTGCATAATTATATAAAATACACATATTTTAAAAATGTACCAATGAAAAATAATCACGGTTGCAATCGATTCTTATAAAGTTTTGTATTATTGAATTTTATGTATAAAATGCAAATATAGGTTAAACTTTTAACCAATATAAACCGATATATAAAATTTTACAACTCTAAGTTATTAATTTTATTAAGCATATTGTTGGAAGTCCCACATCGACTAAAGCTCATCCTAGTGAACTTTCTTAGATATTTTACTCGATATCGGACCGCTAACGAATCACCCATTAAAGTTGAGTTAATCTTAAAACTCACTTCTAACACACACACATATATATATATATATATATATATATATATATATATATATATATATATATATATATATATATATATATATATATATATATATATATATATATATATATATATATATGTGTGTGTT
>Ga0099822_1002681_pt1 | contig 22317 bp, 10 predicted proteins | sample CowpeawhiteBW_FD_76839 | JGI IMG/M metagenome (GOLD analysis project Ga0099822, IMG submission 76839) | Root nodule microbial communities of legume samples collected from California USA - Cow pea white BW | ecosystem: Host-associated > Plants > Roots > Nodule | place: USA: California | collected... | reverse complement strand
ATATATTTATTTTATATATATATATATATATATATATATATATATATATATATATATATATATATATATATATATATATATATATAATTTATTTTTTAAATAAAAGAAATATGTTTGTATTTTTTTTAATAGGGTGTCAGTATAATTTATTCTAGTTTCAATATATATTTGTTCACTATCATAGAGAAAACTAAAAATTCTTGAAGAGGACAACTCTTAATTATATGCAAAAACTAAAAAGATAGAAGGACCTAATTCTTTTATATGCAAACTTATTTTTATAATTTATTTTAATGAGAGTATAAAATAAGCTACTTAGTAGTTTCTATATTACTTTCAAAATCATTTTTGTAAACTAAAAAATAAATAAACCTCACATCATAACACAATATATATACTCCACATATCTAACTAAAAAATAAATAAACCTCACATCTTAACACAATATATATACTCCACATCACACATTAATCCTCACGACATGCATTCGTTATAATTTATTTTTTTCAAAATGACTGAATCAATTTAAAGAGTACAATCAATTCTTACTATATGTACTATTTTTCTCTCATAATGTCTTACCTCAATTAAAAGTGACAATATAAAAATATTTGACAATTCATTATCTCTCATTTTAATCGACCAGATTTCAAATTTATTCAACCCTTTCGATCATTTTTTTAATAATCAAGTGGTTGTTCCTAAAATCAAAGTTTAATTAAACTATAACATATATTTTAAATATCTGAATATATATATATATATATATATATATATATATATTTATTTATTTATTTATTTATTTATTTATCCAATAGACTCGATCAAGTTCAAAATAAAGAGTATACATTTATGGTAGAAAAAAAAAATTAACACCATTTAACAATTTTATAAGACGTAATTTTAATAAAAGATAACTTTTTTTGTATTTATAAAAAAAAAACATAACAAAAGTGATGTCAAAAAAGAAAAGGAAAAAAGCATGAGATCAAAAGTAACATTATTCTTGTATTAAATACTGACGCTGCTCGAAGGTTGTGTTTATGGTTACGTGGCCTTGTGGTGTAGAAGAAAGTATAACATTTGGGAAGAAAAAACTACTCCCTATTGCTGTGGTCCGCAAAGCTCTCACAACCCTAACTGCTTAGGAGGCTTTCCGTAATAATTTTCCTTCCTGTTTGAAATATTAATTAAACATTTCTTGTGTAAAAAAATTATTGTAAATAAAAATATAATATTATTAAAGATTTAATGTCAAAATATAATTTTATACCAAAATACTAAATAACAGTTGATGAAATATTAAATAATTATTGAAAATAATAAAAAAATTATAGAAATTTCATAGTAACTAAAATATTTATTAATTTTACAAATGTTTAATAGATTTGATCAATGTTGAATAAGTTAAATCATTAAAAGAGAATAAGAATAAAAAAAAATTAAATAAAACCAAACTCATGATAAAAATGAATAAATAAGTTTACTTGTTATCCAATAACTATGTAACTTGAAATTAGGAGTTAAACATTTTTTAATAAAAAAATGAAAAATAAATTAAAATATTAAAAAGAAAGAGAAATAATTAAATGTGTGTTTATAAATTATATGATTCAATAATATTGAGATTTGTGTTTTTTGAAAGGCAATACATTATATAAACATAACTAAAAAGAATGTATAGTGAAGTTTGTGGGTGATAGAAAAAATACCTTAAAAACGTTAATAAACTTTATAGATATTATATTAGTTGAATACCATAGAAAAAATTAAAAAATTATACAAAAGAAAGAAAAACAAATAAACAATTTTTTTTAAAAAATAAATGAAACTAAAGATTATAAAGATGTTTATAAAATTATATTTATAAAATTATCTAATAAATTATAAGTGTTTTAATAATTTATTAGAGAAAAAATAAATATTATATTCACACTCAATTCAATAATAATAAATATAAAAAATTTCTATCAAATTAGAATGCGTCGTTAAAACTTAGGTGATATTGTTTTATGTGACGAGAGAAAATTTGGAGTGAGATTTTTTTTTATAATATAACGGGTGTTTTGTTAAACTTATAAGGATTGTATTTAGATTATGTGAAACAAGATTAATAAATATATCAATCTCACACAGTGCATAATTAATTTGCTTTTAAATAAACATATTAATATAAATATAATAACATGTTATAAAATTATTATCTATTAAATAAAAATATTATTCATACAGAGTTATTAAATAAATTATAAGTATTAAAAGAGTATAGGAGGAGAAATCAACAAAAAAAAAAAATAGTATGAAATAAAACTGAAACTAGAGAGTTAACTGTGTACGTCAAGTTCATCAGAACCTAACTTTGTACAATTTGTAGTAAATTGCAATTAATTGTAAGTCAAGCTATATCCTACCTGTCACTGCCACGTATTTATTTTAATAACAATATTACAACTATTTTCTAAATTACTATTAAATGAATTAGAGTCAAGAATTTATTTTGATTGAAAAATAAAACAAAAAGAAAGATATATGTTGTGTAATATAATTAATTTTAATTTTAAAAGTAATATATTTTCTAGTCATATCACACATACATAAAACATTAAAAACAAAATGTCATTATATTCTTCAAAGAATAAGAATTATTAATTTTTTTAAATATAATTATATTTACAAAAATAAAAATGGCTAAATTATAACAATATTTTTGTTATTATTATAATTTTAAAATAAAATAAAATAATATCTATAATTTTATTGTGAGTGGTTTTTATTTATTTTGTATGTATTATTTAGAAAATGGTTAAATTTAAAAAATTAATTAAAGAAACGTTTAATTTAAACCAATTTTCACTTAAAGGATAATAGTGATAAAATAATTATTTTAATTTAAAAAAATAAAAGATTAAATTAAAAGATAGATGTGAACAGAAAAAATTGAATCTTTATATGCATAAGTGTAGACTATTATTTCTAGAACTTTTATTAGTGTAACATCTTCGCTAATTATTATTTTTTTACTTTAAAGATTATATTGTTTTAAACATAGTAAAAATTAGGAAATATTAGATCAAGCAGAAAAACTATACAAATATATGAAAGAGAAACTCATCATATTTTTTAACGCATAGGAATTATTAAAAAATTGATAAAAGTTATATTTACAAAAATAAAAATAATATGTTTATGTGTTCAACTTTTTTTTAATAATAAAAAATAATAAAATTATTATTAGTGATATTATTATAATTATAAAAATAAATAAAATAAAATTTATCATTTTATTGTAAGTAGTTTTTATTTGTTGTGTTTGTACTTATTTTAAAAAAAATTGTTTAAAAAATTTGTCAATAAAAAAAAACATTAAATTTTTAAGCAAACTTTCACTTATAAGTATAGATAATTATTTTTAGAATAATTATTGACAAAATGATTATTTTAATTTAAAAACAGAATATTAAAATAATTAAATTGAAAGACAAATGTGAACATAAAAATAAAAATCTTTATATATATAAATATAGATAATTGTCTCTTGAACTTGTATTTGTATAACATCGTGTTAATTTTTATTTATTTTTTTACGTTAAAGATTATATTGTTTTAGACACAGTAAAAATTTGGAAATATTAAATCAAGCAGAAAAACTATACAAATATGAAATAATTGTTAATTTTGTTGTAATCATATTTGATCTATAATAATCATTTAAACCACTATAAAATTGGTTAGTAAATTAGTACTAAATCAGTAATGGTCAACTTGGAATAGAATGAATAAGTTGGAATATAATTTATAATCACGGGATTAGATAATAAAGAAATTAATTATGACTACTGGATAGAACGGCTACATTGCCATTACACAATTAATTATCCTTTATATCAAATGACACTTGGCATGGATCCTCAATTAATTTACTCACTATAAATGGGAAAGGTTTTGCATGGACTCTTCATCAAGATTCCAACTTCATAGCAGCACCCAAATCAATTCAACACCACCATGGCCATCTCTACCACAAATTATTCAGTCCTAATTCCTATGTTTGTCTTTGTGACAACGTTGTTCATGTTCCCCAGTAAGGTGAAGTCAGCACAGTCATTATCTTTTAGCTTCAGCAGGTTTGGTTCCGACCAAAAGGATTTTATCTTCCAAGGTGATGCCATTTCTACAAACAATGTCTTACAACTCACTAAGCTAGACAGTGCAGGAAACCCTGTGAGTGGTAGTGTGGGAAGAGTGTTATACTCTGCACCAGTGCCCATTTGGGAAAACTCTGCGGTAGTGTATAGCTTTGAATCTTCTTTCACCTATGAAATCTCAACACCTTACACATCTCCTCCGGCCGATGGCTTGACCTTCTTGATTGCACCATATGACACTGTCATCCCTCCAAATTCTGGTGGCAGACTCCTTGGACTCTTTACCGATTCAAACGCTTTCAGAAACTCCTCCATCTCTAAAAACCAAACCACTGTTGATTTCAAAGCTGAATCGAACAAAGTTGTTGCTGTTGAAATGGACACCTACTCTAATGACAATGTTGGTGATCCATCATACAAACACATTGGAATCGATGTGAACTCTATTAGGTCCAAGACAACTGCGCGGTGGGACTGGCAAAATGGGAAAACAGCCACTGCACACATCAGCTATAACTCTGCCTCTAAAAGATTGACTGTTGCTACTTTTTATCCTGGGAGTAGTGCTGTCACGCTCTCCTATGATCTTGAGTTACATACCGTGCTTTCTAAATGGGTTCGAGTAGGGTTCTCTGCTTCAACTGGAGAACAAAAACAAAGAAATACCATTCTTTCATGGTCTTTCACTTCAAGCTTGAAGAACAACGAGGTGAAGGAGGAGAAACAAGACATCCTTATTACAACTGTTGTGTGATCATATGCGTGGATCAATGATGTTCTATCTTATATGCATGTAATATATATATATAAGTGATGAGTCAATAATGACAAGTACGGTGTAGTACTTGTATGTTGTTTATGTATGAGTCAGTGTTTCTTGTTTATTATGTACGCATATAAAAGTAAAGAATATTAATAAAATCCTATATATGAGTTTGTTTTAGTTTGCTATGAACTCCATAAACATGCTTAGGAAATAGTTACCTCTTTAAAGCAAAATATTGGAATGTAAAAGTGTTAATATGAAGTGTTATGTGTTAGAATATCAAGCATAGCTTGCTAGAGTGAAAATGCCTCTTATATAGTCACCATTATGGATGAAAAATAGAAAAATGATTTTTTGACAATTTTCTTTTATATTATGAGGTGACCTCTTCTAAGTGGCAACTCATTTTTTTTATTTACTCATTTCTCTATATTTCAAAACTACTTCAAAGATGACACATCATGTAATAAGATAAAATTGTCAAAATTTAGTAATCAAAATATCATTATCCTAAAAAATATGGGTTTTCAAAGACATGAATACTCATATAAGTGTTCAAAGTGTAGATACCTCAAATTTCTTTTGGTTTTTTGCGTGACTTCACACTCATACAAGTTTTTATGTTTATATAATAGGTTTTCTTTTTTTGACTTGTAAAGCCTTTTCTTTTTTATTTTTTTTTTCTTAAAAGGAGACTACAATTGTGAATGAAGGCATATGTTTATTCTTGTAGAAAGAATCTCGTCGATCGGGACTAATCACGATTTTGGAAATTTTCCAAATTTTCTATAATTTACTTCAAATTAGAGGGTAATTACTTTGTTTACAACAATTATTAGAAAAAAAAAACAGAACAAAAAAACTCTAACTTTCACTCCTCAAATTTTCGCTGAAAGTACTCAATCCCAGAATTTCGGTTGAACCAATGTTCAAATTCTCAATTCATTTTGATCAATCCCTAATCCTAACTCAATTCGCTAAATCTCTAATATTTAAGTGAAGTTCATTCTGTATTGGTCAAATCCTTTAAGTGATCCCTAGATGAAAAAAAAAAGAATCATATCTTGAGTGGGAGAGTACAAGTGAAAATTTCCTTTCATAAATTATTGATTGTGATGATTTTAAAAAATTTCAATTATGTTTTTCAAGTTTTGTAGGTGTTGTTGCATTTTGCCGGTGCAAAAGAACTTACTTATTTCCACTTTAACTCATAAATCAAGTCATGAACATATAACCTACGGATGTGATATTGACAAATTTTTTCTTGACAAAGTTTAACAAAATTTGTTTTTCAACACACACCAAATCTTTATCTTCTCTTTCTAAATCACATCAAACATGTTCATTATTAAAAGTTTGTCAACAAAACTATATTAAAAAAATATTTTCCATAACTTTAAGCATGTTCAAATACTAAAATACTCAAACATTCATCAAATTTTCTACATTTAAATAACTGTTAAAGATTCAACGTCTAACTAAAGATCAGTGTAAACATTAATAATCAATAGTATCTTCTCATCATCACTTACACTTACACTTACACTAAGAATTTAAAGAAATAAGACTAATTTTGTGAGATTTAGAAAAGAGGATGGGAAAGGTTATAAATTTAACTCCTCACTAACAAAAACTAATAACTAATAATTGCCGATAAAAAAAAAAACAACACAACTAAGTGAGATTTTTATCTAGTGTTTCATATATCCCATAATTATGAAATTTAGGTATGAAAGTTGATGGACCATAATGATTAGTCATGTATTTTGTTAGAGATATTACATATCTCTTGATTTTAACTCTATTGATGGAGATATACTATATTTTATTGAAATTTATTAATATCAATATGTATAAGCCATGAGAAAAAAATATGTACAAAAGGTGTTTGATGAAAAGTAACTCAGAGAACTTTCTTACTTTTTCGACAAATTTAAGAAACTTGAATTTGAGAAATTTAAGAAATTCGACAAATTTGAGAACCTAGAAAAATTCGAGAACCTTGAGAAAAAATTGGAGAAATTTGAGAACCTTGAGAAGTCGAAAACCTTGAGAATTTGAAAGCCTTTGAAGAGTCGAAAACCTTGAGAATTCGAGAACCTTTGGAATTCGAGAATCTCGAGAAGTCTAGAACCTAGAGAAGTCGAGAACCTGGAGAAAGTGATAAGAAGTTGGAGAAAGTCACGAGAATATGGAGAAAGTCAACGAGAACCTGCAGAAGGCGATGAACAAGAAGAACCAGAAGATGAAGTAGGATTCGCCATGACAGGAAATAAACAAGAAAGGAGTAAATGCAAAAGGTGTTATTTTTTATCTGATACCATATTAGATATGTATAAGCCATGAAAAAGAAAAATATGTACAAGAGCTGTTTGATGAAAAGTAACTCAGAGAACTTTCTTACTTCTTCATATTGATCTATTAGAAACTTGTTCAATATATAAAGTACAATATCTCATCATATAAAGATATCATCATAATATTTAATATTTGATAAAAATAAATTTCAATAAAATATATTATATATCCACCAAGAGTTAAAATCAGAAAATATATAATATTTCTAACATATTTATTTACCTCTCAAAGTGACATACATGGATTGTTAATACTTTCTCATTTTGTTCATAAGAAAATTCTAATGACAATTTTAATTTAAAGTAATTTCTAATCTTTACATTAAATTTCGAAGAAAAAAAAACTAACTTCAAGAAACTTGGATATCGTAACAGTTAAAATGTAAATTTCTAAAATTTAAATAATACAATCAAGATTGAAGCTATCAATATCGTATACCAATATGTTCAAGAAAAAAAAATCAATATAAATTTAAATAAATATTATTTATGGTGGTTTTTTTAAAGGAGTTAATTAAAGAGATTATAAATATATGAATTGAATTTAACTCATAAAATATTCACATCACTCTTAAGCCAAAACTTCATCACATCTAATTTATGGGTCTTTTTCCTTTTCTTATATGGAATTTAACTTTATCATTTCTATTTTATACAAGACTTATACTCACACTTAAATTATTTTCAACAATTTAACATAAATTTAAAAGCTTTTTAATTTATTTCATGCAAATGTAATTAACCTTGAAACTATTCTCACTTAAAAGAAATTATACAACCTAAATCTAGAATCATTCTAACATTTTCCATAACAAATACATTAAAACTTAAAATTATTCCCTTAGCTTTCACTGAAAAGGAAGTATGCAACCTAAATCTAGCATATATAATATTCCTTCTACTAAAGCCTGACGCTCATAACTGATACAACATACTAATGGCATACATAATATTGATGTTAATATCAAATTACATTATATGTATAACTGTAATACATAACGTATTATATTTTTTTATTGCATATAAACTCAACATTAATGGTATAACTATGAAGAGAAAGAACCTGTAGAGTGCAAACCACGACGATGATGAATGATACAAAGAGTCTCACAGTGGTGGACTCATTGGATCTCAACATTTTCCAACAATTGCAGGGCAACAAAAAACAATAGGAGTTTCATTTATATATATTTTCAGGATAACATATTTGTACATAAACATCTAATAAAATTAATTATTTTATTACTTCATTAAATTTATTAATACAATAAATTATAGGAAAAAAGTTTTTTAACACTATTTAACAATTTTTATAAGAATAAAATAATCTTAATAAAAATTAATTTTTATACTTTTAGAAAAAGAGAAAATAAATAATAATGAAAAATAATCTCAAATGGTGCCAAAAACCAGTATAATAAATTATAATAGTAACATAAGTTTAACTAAATATATATGTAACGAATTTTACATAAATTAAATTCAAAAAACAATAACGACAATTTCAACATGGATTACCTACAAGCCCAAATACCAATAGCTGCCCCTACTAAAGCCCATGACGGTGGAAAAAAGAAGAGCAAGTTGAGTTGACATTTTATGCATAGAAAAAACATGTGTTGAATATAAGGAAAGTAATTTTTTTATAAATTGTACCTAACTCTGCGAGAAATATGTATTAAATGTAAAAAGGTAATTTATTTTTTAAATTATTAATTAATTTTACATTTTATAAAATTGGAAGGATTTTAACAAATTTTAATTCTAAAGAATATTTTTAGATAAATTGGTTTAGATTTAAACTGATTTCAAAATTAGTATCAAATCAATTTATAAAACATTCAAAAAATTTTATTTTATAAAAAATAATCTGAAATTTGAATATCATCCCATAATTTAGATTTATTATCTACAAAAATTAAAAATAAATTATAAAAATATAAATATAAATTTAATTTCAATCCAATTATTTAGATTAAATTGATTAGATTTTGGATTAGAATTTTAAAAATTGAATTCATTTCCTGCTCATAAGATTGAGGAAATGCGTCAAATATTGTATCTAACTCTACAAAAATAATAAATACTAAATATGAAAAATTGATTTATTTTTTATTATTAATTAATTACATATTTTATGAAGTATAAAAGACTTCAATGACTTTTCATTCTAAAAAATATTCTTAAGAAATATGTAGTAATTTTACATTATTTTATATTAAAACTGATTTTTAAGAAATATAAATTTTTAAATCAGGTATGAGACTAATTTGTAAACAATCAAACTATTTTACTTTTAAAATGAGAGGTTGGATTTCAAATATAATATAATTATTTATATTTAGATGTACAAAATATCAAATTATTTCTTTTAGAAAATATATGAATTTATATATAATTCTAATACAATTATTTGAATTTAGACTGAATTTCCGATCCAAACCCACCCTAAAAAATATCAGAGAAAATGGCAGTGGAATATTGAAGCATAGAGAGTGGACTATAAGCTTTGCAATTTTCATAAGAAAGTGGGAATGTAAAGCATGACTGTATTGGATTCAATTGGCACAGTGAAATTGAATATACAACTCAAAGGTCAAAACTTTCCTTGCATTTAATTATAATTATGGTGCTTACAAAAACTTGTACTCTTTGTTACCTTGCTTGTAGGGTAGGGAAAAACTACTTTGTATTCAACTTCCTTTTTAAAAAATAAGAGATTCCTACTTTCAAATCTCACTCAATTTGAATCTAACTCTATAATGCCTTTAGTATTTATATTTAAAATATTAGTATAATTTAAAATTTTTGAGTATTTTTGTTGTATTTTGTGATAAAAGTTCATATTATTTTGTTTTGTTGTGAGTTGCTTATATAAGAAATTTTACACTTACTAAGAGATCTTATCATGTAATAAGTGTATAATCTACGTAGAACCTCGAAGCAATTCATATATTTTAATATCATTTTTGAAATTTTTTTACCGAAATGGATCAGAGAAATTGACCACATTTAAGGTATAAGCTGTTTGTATAAAAATTTTGACACCACTTTTAACATAAAACTTTAAGATTTAATGTTTGTGAATTTTATTTTTCTTATATATATTCAACTTTTTCATTTTTAATTAATATGAGACTTTCCACTAATTGTTGAATTTCTAATATTTATCTAGAATCTAATATTTATTTAATGATTGTTATTTTCTTGTTATTTGTTATGAAAATGGTTTTGATTTCATTTTTTTTATTGAGTCTCCATCTTATCGTTAACAATTTATGGCTGGAGAAGTTTATTTAGTGGAGACTTAATCTCTAATACATGAATACCTGTATATAAGTTAATGTTAATAGAGAAACTTTTTTGTCTTACTTTTTGTATCTCAGTCTTTTCTTTTTCAGGTATTGTGATAAGAAGACAAAAGAATAGTGGGGTGAATGCATTTTTAAGAGTAGGCACAATCACAGGAACAATAATAATATTATAGATGTAAGGCAATTGTGGATTGAAGCTTGCAAAGTGACATGCTTTTCTTCACACAAGTCTTCATCTAACTTCTAACTTCAATTACATTTGTCCTGATGAGTAGACCTTGAGTTGGTGCCTCATTGGCATTGCTGTAAAACAATTCTTAATTTAAAGTCATGGATTACCATGAATTTCAATATCGCCATTTATCTTTTTAACTTCCATACATGCTTAATATTGGATGACAACTAAGTAAAGAAAAACAATTATTTCATTCTCTTTCCCTTTCCACATATTTTTCTTTTTAAAATATTATTAACATGTTCCCTGACGTGATCAAATTCTTTTTCTTCACGTAGAAAAATATTAACAAGTGACTGTGTGAGGAGGTAGAAAGGAAATGAAAATGAAATCTTTCTTTTTTTTTTTCCTGATAGTTGTTCCACTCATAGAACAGTATGAAAATTTTACAGAGAAAGAAAATTCACCTGGCAAGTAACACACTTCATCACGTCAACATTTGTCCTTTGTGTGCTATTGAGTTGAGCCATGCTGGCCAACAGTTTTGCATTTAAAGTGTCCATCTTTTGGATGTAGCACACACAGACACACCCACAAATAAAAGAAGATATCCACAACCGCACGCCTTACTTCTATTACAAAGGCCACAAGTTTTCAACCCTTCGTTACCCTTTTTCTTCTTTTCACACACATCTTTCTCTTCACAATGGAGGCTCAGGTACTGTTTTTCATGTTCAGTGATCTGCAATATTTATTCCACATGCTCATGCTTGTTGGTTAAATTTATATGTATGATTTTTAACTCAAGTGTTTGATCCAAATTTTGTTTATTTATTATTCTCTTTCCTCTGTCTGCATTTGCTGTCCCTCGCTGGATCCGTAGCAGAAGGTGGTATTAAAGGTCCTTACTATGATAGATGAAAAAACAAAGAAGAAAGCAATAGAAGCAGCTGCAGATATCTATGGTTGGTGTTTACATATAGTTTCATTTTTGTTCTGCCACAGAAACTATAGTTCCTGTAATTGAAAACCTTTTTTGTTTTAATCTGTTTAACTGTTGTTCGTTTGAACAATAGGGGTTGATTCGATAGCTGCTGATGTGAAGGAACAGAAGTTGATAGTGGTTGGCGAAATGGATGCAGTGGCGGTAGTGAAGAAGCTGAAGAAAGTAGGGAAGGTTGATATAATATCAGTTGGACCTGCCAAGGAAGAGAAGAAAGAAGAAAAGAAAGAGGAAAAGAAAGAGGAGAAGAATGAAGAGAAGCCAGAAGAGAAACCGGAAGAGAAAAAATAAAAGCAATACATATCATCCAAATTTTCAAATTCTTCCCCCTCCTTTAAGATATCCCGATATAGATATTAAGCAGCTAATTGTTCGTATAATTTATGAATAATGAAAAGTTTTCTCGGTTCGAATTATCTTTTTGGGTTTGATGATATTTGTGCCTTCTGCTCCTTCTTTTAAATTGTACCAAGAGTGTGCAGAAGGGAAAAAACTAGTATAGTGAAAATCCTCTTCCATACTTTGTGGATCACTTATTATCAGTCAATGGAAACATGGTTCAAAAGGAGTTAAGGGTGTCCTCCCTCCGCTTAAAGAATGTGTGAAGACAAAAAGTGGTTTTCAAATCTTTCTTCTGAGTAGATAACTCAAAACACACAAGGTTCTTTGATAAGAAAAGTATTTTAGTTGATTATGTTCTGAATCATCATTTGGTTGGCTTTGGCAGTACATATGGCCAAGCATGTCACAGAAGTCCACTAAATTTTATGACTGTTCTAACATGAAAGTCTGCAACCATTTAGCTAGCTACTGTCATTTTCCGGACAAAAATACTTAAAATAAGAAAAAACTTGGGCCTGTTTCAATAGTTTTTATGTTCTCTGTACGGTATCTGTCTGCAACAAGTACCACCACAGTAAACTGTACTTACTGACATTATGCCCAGCATGTGAGCAAATAGTGAGAGAGAAGGCCAGAATGGATCGACATAGTTGGAGACTAGTGATACAACTACAATCGAAAATTGATAGTGTGGTGAGCAAAACAATGTCATGATAAATAAAAGACTAAACAAAAAATAAAACAAGAGATTTTATGTGAAACAATAGAACGTTGTGCTGTGTGAATAGTAAATTCCACCTTCTGTTTTGTAATCCTGTAATAGGCATGGTCAATGTTATAAACATCATCATGAGTCACTCAAATGTATTTCAGTGCTTAAAAGAACTTAGCATGACTCTTGCGAGGAGAAGTTAACAGACATCCAATGAACTTGACTATTTCAGCCAGTGAATGGATTTCTCATATACATGTTCGAATGTTCGTACAAGGAGCTATTTTGATTTGAATAATGCTGTGAATCTGAATGCCTTTATTATTGCATCACTGTAGTTACATGTGCAGATTTGAATGGCTTAATCAACTCAGTACTCTTAATCCTGGAAGAAATAAGGGCATGATGTTGTGGCCACTTGATTTCTAAGTTTAAAATGCAATTTTATATAGGGAAATTCCAGAGTGATTTTAAAAATTATCTATATTTGGACATTCAATGGTTCTTTTTTTGTATATCCTTTTTCAATGGACAGTAATAAAATTGAGACGTCAAACTACTCATTTGCCATATTATTTCAGTATTTTTAAGTTAGATTTCTTGGATAAGAAAAATAACAGTTTCAAGAGTTTTGCTTGGTGGTGGTAGGGTTCAACATGAAATGAAACGTTCAAGTTTTATCCTCAGTCTCATTCTCAGTATATGAATGTCACAAGGTAAGTATGTAATGGCTATAATAACTAGTCAATTCAATCAGGAAATAAAAATACACGAATAAAACCATATTGATCAAGGAGGGAAAACACAATGCTGAATAGGCTTAGCTGACAGACCATCCTTTCATGTAGATACACAAAGCCCCCGGGGGACAAACGTACACACTTGATTTAGGATTCTGAGTCGCCAATCCATCCAACAGAAAACCTAAAAATATCAATCCTATGAGGTTGTATAATCAGCGCGGGAATTTGAATGATGGATGTATACACTAGCGTTCAACATTTATCCTGTATGATGTTTAACTGCAAGAACAGTGTTATAATATTGTGAGTAGTTTTAAAAATAGATCTAATACTAGTTAAAATATATGTGAGAGGGTGAGTCAAGAAAGTTTGGGAAAGACTAGAGAGATGACAGTGACCCTATGTACACGAAAAACTGCATCAACGTGATCACGATAAATCGGAGAAAAATTAAGCAAAAATCTGTTTGAAGGAGAATGAAAAGGAAGCCTTGTAAAGAAGTGTTGTTATCTACCATAAAGTTATAAACTTTAATATGTTAAACAATAGCATACGCTTTTGCAATAAAAAATCTAAAGCAAGGTGAATATTGCATTATTGCTTGACGACAACACCCCTTATTGTTGGAGTGCTCCCACTGCATGATGACAGAATATGCCTATCAAGTATAAAAACAAACTATCAAGCCAAAAAATGAACTATAACAATAACCTGACAATGCAAGAGGATAAGCTTTCCGATCTTCATCTGGAATGTGGCAGCAAACTGAATGGGCTGCCTTTGAAGCCACAGAAAAGCAACCAGCTTAAGCATGTGTGTGGAGATCAACTTAAATAATTACAGCATCTCTGACTATTGGCAATATTTGAAGCTGTTGTTGCTTGCTCTGGATTTTGGAAATCATGAACCAGGAAAATTAGTCGTACACCTCCAAAAGCTAAAAATGATGATTTAATTTTAAATAATAAATGAAACTCAAAATCAAGAATTAGATATATCAATTTCAGCTTATATACTTCACTGAAAATAATCAAAAGAAAGGGATCAGCACAATAATTAAACATGTAACCTGATCATTTATTATGGAAAGAGTTTAATGGTTATACATTGACAGAGTGTAAAACAGGTTTACATTTTTACATTGCCACCCACTCACAAATCACCACCATTGGTACAATTTTTAATGTAATTATAGTAAAAGTCAACAAACTTGCTATAAATGATAGTTTGTGACTAGATGACAATGTAAAACTACTTTACACAGTCAATGCATAGTGTATTTTATCCTACGGAAAACGGTCATATTATAAACTGTTAACTTTACAAGTGATAAATTTGAACAAGCAGAAGATGGCTTAAAATCTAATACAATTACAAGCAGGCAGATATTAGCAAAAAGAAGCATAGCATAAAATTGATAAACAAGAAGTATTAATATGTTATGAAAAAATGGGCATACAGGTTCAGAAATCAGTTACTAAGTGTAGAAATAGGTGAATATATATATATATATATATATATATATATATATATATATATATATAAATTAGCGGAGGGGATACACACTTCATTTTTCCAGCCTCTAGTCAGCTGATACGCAGCAGATCATGGGTCTCATCCAGATCAAAAGTCGAGGCCTCATTTCTTCCGTTCGTATCTTGAATATATATGGGTGTACTTCCTCTTCTCTGTCATCTGTCTGATCACTTCATGAGCATCAGCAGTCTTTCCAGCATTCCTTAAACTACTCACTAAAGTATCATAGACAATAGAGTTTGGACTACAACCTTTGGTTTCCATTTCCTTGAGCATTGAACATGCTTCATCAAATTTTCCTGCCATGCACAATCCCCGAATTATGGAATTGTATGTAAAAACATTTGGAACTTGTTCTCTAGAAATCATATCTTGATACATTTCCAGGGCTTTCTCAAGCTCATGAGCCACTACATATCCTGTTATCATTACAGTGTAAGCCACCACATCTGGGATACATCCATTCTTTATCATTTCATCAAAAAAATACTTGCAAGCATCCATATTTCCAGCTCTGCTGAGTCCATCTATCAATGTAGTGAAGTGAAGCACAGTTGGATCTATACCCATTTCTCTCATGTGATTTAAGAGATTGAGAGCTGCAAGCGGTTTGTCCCCTTTGCCAAGAACGTGAAGAAGAATATTGAAGGTATGAAAATCTGGAGAAAATCCATTTCTACCCATCTCATCAAACAGTCTGTGAAATTGATCCAACTTTCCAAGTCTGTACTTGGCATACATGACAATATTATAAGTTAAAATATCTGAAGAAAATCCATCAAGCAACATCTGCTGATAAACCCACTCAATCAACTTGTACTGGTTTAAAACAAGAAGACAATATAGGATTGCATTGTAGGAGTGCTTAAAAGGCCTAAAGTTAAACGTCTTTGATTTTATAAACCTCTCCACCAATTTCTTAGCCAAACCTGCCTCACCACAAGTACGAATCAAGATATTGAAAGTTCGAGCAGTAGCCGGAAGCCCTTTCTCAATCATTTCATCAACCAATCTCCACAATGCCTTAAACTCCTCACACTCCGCATATATGTTCATAACTAAGTGATATGCATTCGCAGTATGCCGGTAACCCTCTTGCTGACTACACCACACAAAAAACTTGTATGCCAGCTTTGCCCACCTAGTTTTATTCTCAGAATTTATATTCTTCAAAATTCCAAAGAGGACCTCCCTCACGAGAAGCCCTGATGGTCTTACATGCAACTCACCTAAAACCAACCTCGCATCCAGACCGGGACCGTCTTGTCGGAGAACCTCAAGAACCCTCTTAGCATCTAACCTCACACTTTCTAAGAACCCTTTTCTCAGTGAAAATTGCTTTTGGTTATAACCCAAATCCTCGTTTAAACGGAGCGTTACATCCACAGCAGAATCACAATCTAATCCTAGGTTTTTCAGAGGCTCCTCAATGCATTCAAATCCATCACCACCAAACGGATGGCTACATAAACTCCGCAAAACAATCAAAGAATGGGAAAGTTTGTGGACCATCTTTGGACCTAAAAGGGTTATTGAATTCATGGTTCGAATTCGAACCCATCATGTCCGACAAATGAGCAACAACTGCAATTTGGCCAATGGTAGAGTAGAGTTTCCTTGCAGTAGAAGCTTCCAGAAGCCCAGTGTGCTAACGATTGGATGGATATCCATCGAGTCGAAAACCAGGCTCCGGGAAATGGATAGAATTTAAAAGAGCGAATAGAAAAACGTGAAGAGACAAAACAGCGTACCGTGTTAGACGATGTTTTGAAATATTGGTGAACACAATGTTGGGAATGTCCACAAAAGGCATCATGTAGTGCCGGAGTTCATCGTGAGAGGTGCGAGAAGGAATGTGAAATAAGGTTGAAGAGAAAACAAAAATGGCGACTCCAAAAACCCTAACAGGTTTATGCAAGGTGAAAGAAAACGAAAACGCTTATACATAACCGTCGTTTCATTAACGTTATTTTTAAAATTCAATTAAGTTTGGGCTTTTCTGGTAGAATGGGTTTGGGCTTTAAAGCAGCGTCGATTGGACTTTGGAAACGAGGCTTTCTACCTGCACGTCCAAGATTTATTCTGTATCCCAAAACTTTTCACCCCTACCAATTATGTTTTTCAGAAAAATAAATTAAAAATATTACCTAATTTAGTTAAGCGATAATTACTGCATTTGGTGGGTTATATTACCGAACCTTGCACCCCCAAATCCCTTCTTCACTTAAGTTCGAGCGGTGTTCTCTCCTATTTCAAAATCCGATTCACTTTTTTTTTATTATTATTTTCTCAAATTAAGAGACAAAACTATTTTGGTTTTAGTGTGACTAACCTTCGGTAAACAATATTTGTGTATTTATTTATCGGTGGTAAGAGGCCTACAACTTTTTACCAGACAAAACTTAGTTGAAATAATATAAATGGGAATACTTTCAAATAATAAATGCAAGTAATAAATATGAAATTCAACACAACAAAATAAATAAAGTATATGATCATCTACTTTGCTAAACTAATACATGTAAGAAAATAAACTAATATCAACACGCCGCTATCCAAAAGTAGAGGACCGTGTGCCTCACACATTTCCTTTACTATTGAGGGCATTTTCTTTCGACGTCCCATGTTATTGTCTCCTCATTGATATTTCGACAATCTATCATCCGTTACAAGATAGACATCATGCGTCTAACATTATCCTACGATAACGATAACAAAAAATTAAATAACATATTTTTATTATATAAATAAATATATAAATATATTTCGAAATTAGTTGGAAAGCAAAACAATATTTCGAAATTAAAAAAAAAAAAATTGGATTTCGAAACTGGTACCCTTTGCATTATTTTGCGGATTAAGTATGTTTTTAGTCCCTGAACTTTAATCTAAAATTTATCAAAGTTTTGACCAGAGACGAATTCAAATTTTGAGTCAAAATTTAAGGACTAAAAACATACTTAACGACCTTTATTTTGCCTTAAATGAGAGAAAACTATTTTGCATTTTTAAAACACTAACTAAACTTTTTGACGTCTTTTCTTTTAAGTATGGGCTCCAGGATCAACAAACACTCTTAACGTTTTGCATAATCCGAAAAGAAATGGTCTCCAGGATCAACAATTTCTAGGTGAACTTTGTTTAATAATTTTTTGCTGATAGATATTTTTATATGGTTAAAATCTTCCATAACTAGACGTAGAGGATCGTGATCTTAAAGATAATACAATAGATGGCATTTCTCGGTCATTTTGTTCAAAGAAATGGTAATGCTACGAGAATAAATTATAAACACAACAAATATGGGAAACACAAAAGCATTACATATTGAACATTAAGTAAAACACAATACCAGAATACAGCTTTATATTGTCACCTTTTTTTACATTTAATAACGAAGTCTTATTCTCTGTTCCAGCACAAAGATATCACAATGTAAATTCGACATCTACACAAACAAATAATACTTTCACATAAATCCACCATATACAAAACCTAATTATAAGGAGAGAACTAAGCATATGCATTATCCAATATTGTTGAAGATATTTAACGAGTCTCTGGTTCTCCAATTGGACTACTCTTGCTTTCACCAACAACTGGGTTAACCTGTTCCAGTTCTGCTCCAGAATTTGTATTCTTGGATAAATGTTCATCTCCTGCAACCATAACAACCGCAAACACAAAATCACAAAATACATCATAACACACAATTTTGCAGACTCCGCTTAGCAAAAGAAACCTCATTCACCTTTTCCCTCAGATTTGCCAAACCATGAGCCAACAACACCTTTAAGCTTGTCAACCACACCTTTTCCTGGATCATGTACACAGCTCTCTTCACGAATTTTCTCATCCCCACCATCCAAGTCATGCTCACTTTTCACTGGCTCTTCCTTCCTCTTATATAAAGTTTCAGAAATTACCTCAGAAAGTGCCTTATCCTCTTCACCAGGCCTTAACTTCTCAGCCAAATAGTCCTTCACAGAAACCCCTTTGTCTTGTTCTTTGACCTCGTTTTTTGTCTCAGTTCCATACACTCTGGACTTCACTGCACTTCCTACACCAGCAACCTTGTCATAAACTGGACCTAATTTCTGTGTCAGAGAGTGAGCAATGTCCCTCCCATATTGTGCAGTTGAGCCAGACATGTTAGAAGCATCCCCATTTTTTGGTTGCTCTTCATTTGTTACCACGTTGTCCTTTCTTTCGTCTTTCTCTACTGCACCTACCTCAGAAGCTGTGACATCTCTAGGAGAGAAAACTTTGTAAGTGTTTGCTTCATTGCGAGAGTGTTCATCAACTGCGGTTGTGATGGTGTCGAAAGCTTGTCCACTGTCTGTGACATTTTCCAGGTTTTTGTTGATATCTGGGGATATCGTTTCCTGAGTGAATTGTTCATGAGAAGAAGGATCCTGAGTTTGCATCGCATCAGAAAGGTTTGTCACGGACTGATCATGGTTTACGAGATGAGGGTATTCAGAATCAACAATAGCTGGCTGCAGGTTTAGTTCTGAGATAGATTTTGGCTCCTCCTGCACATTCATTCTTGCAAAAGATTCCTCAACCTGTGCGATTTCCACTTCTTCTTTTAATGCTGTTAACCATCACACATGAAAATCTTAATCCACGGACCACGGTATATAAATATCATCATCAAGAGGAGTCAAATCCAATTTTATCAATTTAAACATCAAATCTTGCAAAAGGGTACACTGATATTAATGCAATTAGCAAAAAATTGAGTTCTACAAATCGTCTTACTTACCTTCTTCAGTTGGGTAAGTGTCTTTGGTTTGATAATTTGGAGGAGTATATGCATCAGGCCTACTTCCGGGAGAGTAATGTTCTTCCTCCAATCCTATTGACCTCTCCAAATTGTCCTTAGGAAGCCCTGCTTTCTCTTCCACCGAAAATGCTTCGGCTGGCTCAGAACCTATCTTTTGATCAATTTCAGTAGTTGAAAATGGTAGTGAATTGTAATGAGATTCATCTGCCATGACTGTTGTATCTCCAAAATCAATTCCTGGCTTTCCTAAATTTTTGAGTTGCTCACTTGTGGGTGTCACAATTTTAACACCTTCACTTTCATGAACTGCAAAACAATCAACAGCATAAAGTCCAACTCTACTTCAATCAGATTTGTGTTTATTTTTAAATTTGCAATCCTTAAAAAAGGTTAATGATCCCTGCTATTTGAGGAAGACAGAAAAATTAGAAAAGTATCTATGAATAAAAGATCAATTTTTAAGGTCAAATCGGTTTTCAATCTTTGTAAACATGTTGAAATCTGATCGAGTTCATTCTCTGTATAATGTTCTGTAAAAATTGTATACCCTCCAACTAAGTAAAATTTATAGTAATATGACTTCTAAGTTTTGAAGGTTGTTACTGTAAAATAAGAACAGTTTTAACATCGATGATGATTTTTTAAATATAACTGTAAAATTCTTATACATGCTGCATAAACTATTTCCTCAGTTTGATTTTCTTCCTCCAACATTTTTTATCTTCTTATAAACCTTAAAAGTTTTAAAACCAGTTTCTTTTTTATTGTGTAACATGTATGTATGTAAATATATCACTTCACGTATAGCCTCCTTTTATCAGAAGAATGGTGACTAATGATATGATTAGATATATCACATCATTATTACGTAGTAGGGTACTATTTTCAAAAACAAATAAGATTTATAAAGACTAAATCCACAAAGAAATTAAAAGACTAAACATATTTACTGTGCTAAAATATATTAAGCACAGATTCAGTTTCACTTTATGCAGACGACTTGAAAAAGAACATACTTGGTGTTTCAGGAACTTGTGTGTCTTTGTCCGTGTCTTCATCCTCATCTAAGTCGTCATCATCAAGGTTGTGTTGATCTTCATTGTTATACTCACGGCCACGATCAAGGACTTGATGGCCATGCTTCTTAATCGTGTCCTTGATTTTCTTAGCCTTTACCTTGACTTTATTCAGAACAGACTTCTTCTCATGATCAAAGTGTTGTTCTTCTTCACCATGTGTTACTACATCAAAAAAATTGTTCATTCAAAGAAAAGAAAAAACACCATAATATGCTTCAAACATAATACAACTTATTTCCAAATGTGACTCATACCTTGTTCTGAGGGAACAATGTGGGGGTAGTTTTCATCATTCTCATGCACTTCACTTCGAACTACTCTTGAATCCATGATTGTAAACAGAAGAAAAATAACTGTTTGATCGTTAATGACAATTATCACAAAGGCATATTTGTTATATAGGGAAGGAAGTGACGTTATATGTCACACATGGCATCTCATAAACAGAGACACGTGTGGCATAACCGACATGTCTCTGTCGTATAACACGTGTTGAGTAGTTTTTGCGTACGTGGACTCAGAATGAGAATTCTTGTTGTCGTCTTGAACATGGTGATTACGATGTTAGATAATTAAGGGAATTTTGGTCCCCTCCGAATAACGACAATGGTTCGTTCATCCAAATGTGAGTATCTACACTACACACGTAAACTGTCCTTTTCACTGATGACACTATACAAGTGTCCCTGGCTCTTTGGAAAGAAAGAAAACCACAATACTAGTAATCTTTTTTATTTGCTATTTCTTGACAACTGATACATATAAATAATTGTGAAATTGAGCAAATTTGGATATCTTACGTAAATACTTGACACACCCAAGAAAAAGTAAATACAAGTGTCTAGTTGGTTCTTTTTCTATTGTTTATTGGATAAGGTGTGGACACTTAAATTAAGCTTTCGATGCTTAATTGGGAATAGATGGACAAAAATGTCAACAGCAGAACTGTTGTTGTTTATGCCAGATATGAGACTGGGTGCACAAAGTTGTATTCAATAATTAATTAGGAGAATATGACAGTTATTTTTTGTCACTTTCTAACAGTTTGGCGGTTAGAAAATGGGTATGCTCAGAATGTACAAAAATTACTGGAAAAAAAGGAAAAGTCAATTGGGGTCTTCACATAACATGATCAAATTTCATTGATAAGCTATCTTCAAGTCTCTTGTAAAGGAAGTTCGTTAATGAAAATACCATTTTCATATATGTCCCAACAAAATAGAATTTCTTAAAATAGAAGAACTTTTTTATATGGAAAATTCTCTTAATTTCAAAAAAAAAAAAAAAAAAAATTTAATTTATATTAAAATAATTTTTTTTTTTTTAAAAATATTTTTTAAATTTTAATTTAAATTT
>Ga0099822_1002675_pt1 | contig 22338 bp, 9 predicted proteins | sample CowpeawhiteBW_FD_76839 | JGI IMG/M metagenome (GOLD analysis project Ga0099822, IMG submission 76839) | Root nodule microbial communities of legume samples collected from California USA - Cow pea white BW | ecosystem: Host-associated > Plants > Roots > Nodule | place: USA: California | collected... | reverse complement strand
AAAAATTTTTATATAAAAATCATTAAAAAAAATAAAATATTCATTCTATTTTAAAAAAAAAATTTAAACCCAAAAAATTTTAAAAAAAAAAAAATAAAAAAAAAGCTTTTTAAAAAAAAAAAAAAAAAAAAAAAAAACATAATTTTTTTAAAAAAAAAAAAAAAAAAAAAACAACCACCTTTAAAAAGCATCAGCACAATAGGATAAAAATTATTCAGACCTCCATAGAAGAATCACTTTCGAATCCAGATCTTTCTCTATTCCTCGGATTTCTGTACGATTAACATTTGATGATTGTTGAAGAAAAGCCACATACATCTGAATGTACTGACGTCGACACTGACAAAGATGCCTAATTTGATCCCATGACAAGCGGTAACTAATTCAATACAGAAGCATCAAGTCAACCTCAGGCAAGATTCCAAGAATGAATGGCAATACATATCATATTAGAAATTAAGTAGTTACAGAGTTTGTCACACCGCTTTTATTGTCATAGTTATCTATAGGGTTTTGTTAAGATATAAGCTAACTCTTAACAGTCAATGGCTCTATTTATGAAAGATTGTATCTCTCTCATTTTGTAACAGGACATTAATAACAACAGGTTTCTCTTCAATATTTTCTTTCAAATTCTCTGTACCATTAACATGGTATCATAGCCTTGATCCTCAACTAAATTATACTTTAGCTATAAAACAACCTGGCAAGCTTGACTACGTCTTTGGCATTTAAGTCAGACATCTTTCAAACGGTTCTACTCTCTTACTCAAAGCAAATAAATTACAGATATTTTGCATAAAACCAACATGCCTAAGGCCAAGTGTATCTACTCCCTTACACCATCTGACTGCAACCTCTCAAAAAATCAAACAAACCTGCTGACTGATCACACTCTCAACAGGTTTCGAGGCAGCTCTCCAGTGTCGCAATTACATGTCCAAAAAACCAGCTATAAAGTTAATAAAGTTTGCTAACTCCCTCACCCTCTTAAGGCTCACAAACGGCTGTCATATATATCCGATACAAGACCCCTCATTAAGAAAGTATATGTCAGAAAGGACAAGAATAGAAATAAGGATAGCGATATAAATACAGTTGTAACCAACTTGAAGTGGTTAGAGTAGTTGCAGCTAATTGGGATACAGCTACAGAACTAATTCAGAGCAATTAGAATAGTCATAATTAACTGTTCTATAATTAGTAGAATACATAGGAGGTTGGTTAGAGAGGTGAGTGTGTGATTGTGGTGTATAATGGAAGAGTTTTTGGGCAATCTCGAATAGTCTTGAAGTATGCATCATTTCCTCTTGGGTCATGTTGATTTAAAAAAAAAGATTCTATAACAAAGTTGTATTCTTCCTGTAATATTGTGTGAATCCCTAAATCGTTTCCAAAATTACCAATAGATTCTATCAATATCCTTAGGTAACTCAAGGGTAACTACCCTTTGGCATTCAGCTCCTTCCTGCTGCTGCTCATCAGCCTCTTACATTAAAAGCCTTCAGTGACACTGGATTGGGTTGCACACCACCCTGATAATCACTTTCACACTTCTGGTGCTTCCATATATTTAGATCCAAACCTAATCTCTTGGATGTCTTGCAAGAAACAGAATGTTGCCAGGACAAGCATAGACCCAAATACAGCAGCTTATCTAAGGTTACTGCTCAGATTTTATGGATTTAGACTCTGCTCGATGAACTTGGGGTCTGGTTATCCATACCATCTATTGTGGTTATCCATTCTTATTAATATCCTGCGATTGACAATACAATACAGACAATTTGATTCAAGCATATGGTGATGTGAACCACGCTGCTAATCATTTTGGTGCTTGTTAGATATATTATTAGATTATTAGATATCTTAGATATTTATCTTTATCTTCTATCTTCAGTTTCTTCGATATTATTCTTTATTTTGTATATTGGGCTTAGCCCATATTTCCTTTATTATAAATATAGTACCCAATGGTAGTTTCTACATAAGGAAGATTAGTCTCAAACCTATTTTCACTATATTCAATATGTGTCATGACCTTTTTCACGTTTACTCCTCGAACTCAGGACTCTATGGCTGATTATTTGGATAAGACGAATGATCTTTTTTCATTAATTTAATGAAGTATTACCTCCTGCCTCTACTCTTGCTGAAGAAATAGAGCTATGGTCAAAGTTCTTCATAGTTTTGACTTTACACGGACTTGCCGATAAATATTCTCATGTCTGTGATTAGATTTTGGGTTCTACTATTATACCCAATTTTCCTTCTACTTGTTCTACTCTTTTGCATGTGCCATGTAAACCTTCCAGTGATACACTTATTTTTGTCAATTATTCCTCTGCCTTGGCATCTCAACATAATGATCGCAACCGCTCTCACAAGCCAGAAAAATGGCATCATAAGTGTGACCATTGTGGCAAGTTCGACCACAAAATTGACAAGCATTATACTTTACATGGTCGTCCTCCTTGATCTATTGTTGTTGCTCACACTGATCCTCTCTCACAACCATCTACTGTGGATCCTCCTTCATATGCTTTTGCCAACAAATCTGCTATTATTAATGAATTTCTTCAATGTGAGGATCGTAAGCCCTCTAGTTCCACTGCTTTTGTTGCCCAACATGTACATCTTTTGCTGGTCTAAAATTAAAAAATGTAAGTGCATACTAGGACCTATGATTATTTATTGTGATAATAAGTTAGCTATTAGCATTGTTCACAATCTAGTTCAGCATGATAGGACCAAACACAGAGATAAATTGGCACTTTATTAAAGAGAGATTGGATAGTGGTCTTATCACTACTTCTTATGTTCCATCTAGCATCAATTAACAAATTTGTTCATAAAAGCTCTTCCTACTAAGCGATTTCATGATCTCACATGCAAGTTGGGAATGACAAATATTCATTCACCAACTTAAGGGGGAGTGTTGTTAGTAGGATATTAAATGTTCTACTTGAAGTTGTTAGAAGATAGTAGAAGGTTCTAGATACTTTAGGGTTAGAGTTCTCTATATATAGATGTTAATGTAATTTTAATAAATATCTTTTTTCACATTATAAGTAATGGTATTCTCTACAATCTTTTCCAAAATTCTCCATGTACAATAAACAAAAAATGTAGATGACGTATTTTAACAACACAGAAAATTCAAGTTACCACTTCTGCTGCTGCTGGAGTGAAGCCTGCGCAGCAAACTGCCACCACAAACAAGGAGCCTTGGAGATGGAAACTGCAGGTCGTAAATGAGAAACTCCCATATATGTCTTGTATCTTGAAACAGCTTCCAAAAGTTTAATCCAATCATGATACTGAGACTATAATTCACAGAGCACAAGTCAAAAAAAATATCAAAGCAGACAAAGGGTGAGTTAAAGTATGTCCTGTTAGAAAGCAAATTGTTAGAAAATTTTGAGTATTATTGATCTGGCGTCATAACAGACATACTACTCTTATGTTCTGAATCTAATTCATAAATATGAATACATCATGACATATCCAACTAATGTATGTTGGAGATCTCTGGTGATCCCATTTATATACACAACATTCTGATAAAATTTTCTCCTTTCATCAAAATAAAAAATATAATAGGAAGCAATTGATACCAAAGAAAAAAATCAAATCAAGTGATAATAAAAGAATAAAATGAAATAAAGTGATAACAAAGAAAATAAATGAAATCAAGTGATAACATAAGATCTAGAACATGGTCAAATCAGATAAAGAAAATATAGGAGGGTGAGGAATCACTCAATCATTTTCCAATTCCTATGACTATCCAACAAGGAATCCGTTTGTACTCTAGTACAAATTTAAAAATAAAATGAACATAACAAGACTAATGAAAAAAACCAAAGAAAACATTTTCCCCAGCTTTAGTTGTAAATGCACACAATACGCAACCAACAACTGTCAAGTAATAAAGCTATCCCACTCCAACCTACATTGGCACAAAAACTAAAAATATAAATTACAATATCCAGTAAACATTCAATTAAGGCAAGTTATCTTACAAACAAGGAAGATGCTTTAAAGTATAGAAAACAGGCTTCTAGAGTTATCTCCTTAATCAGGATCCTATCTAACTCTAAATTCATCATTGATTCAATAGAAGTATCAAATAGTTAAGAAATAAAATACCTCTGTAAGAGTAAGTGAGATCTCTGTGAGGACAAGCGTAACTTTTTCAAATGGAATTTCTGGATTAACTCTTTCTTGGTTTCCAAGCCGATGATACTGTAAAACTGCGTTGATAGGATAAACCAAGTATGCACGATTCCTAGCCCACTTAGATACAAACTTAGGATCATCAGTGGGCTCATTTATGCCCTCTTCAAATATCTAGCACAACGAAAACATAAAAGACATGTGAAAATAAGACCAAATTCGCATAACATACCAATAACAAAAAGCATTTGGCAGTTATATATATGTAGCTCAAAGAATAAGAAGATTAAAGTTATCAAACAAAGTACAACAAACCTCAATCCATTCTGGTGGATTGATATCCTCCCATCTCTTATCAATCTCCCAAGGAAGGTGGTCAGAATCATGATAAAGAGCTAGTCTCTCCAGTTGCACTGACTGTAGTGAGAACAAATATTCATCAGACAAAAAATAAGTTGCACTCACTGTAACAATACAAAAAATAAGTTGCACTCACTATATCAAAGTGGATAAATATTTTAGGAACCAAACAATGGCTTTGTTAAACCATCTGGCTATCAGAAGAGTAGAGAAAAAGATTTTCCATTTTATTCTAGAATTATGTATACCATGTGAAGAACCAGAGAAAAAGAGAAATTGAATGAAAATGTTCATTAAATTTAAATGTATTTTGATTACATAGAGACAAAATTTTAAGACCTTTATATACAGATAGGCTAGGCTATAAACTGGATGCTACTAACTGATACTTAATTGATTTGCAACTAACTCTAGATATTATATCTGCAAGACAGCTGGTTCAACTATCCAGAAGCTGGTAGATGACTAAAGAGCTGGGTCAGTTACTAAAAAATTACAGATAACAGAATCATACTTTGCACCATTGTAGGGGGTCTGCTAAATTCTAAATATTGCAAAAACGATTATGTACAACCAAACAATAGAAAAGTAAGAAGATAAGTATACAAACAACAAGATAAAAGACAATTGACAGTGTTGTATTCAGTTTGACATAATTTTTGTTATAGGTGTTTCTATCAGTTGTTCTTTCACATCTTTGCTTCTTTTCATTCTCTATATAAAGAGAATCCTTGTTTTCCATTGATCATTTTTTATAAAAGGTTTCACTCCAGAAAGCATCACTATGAAGCTTTGAAATCGCAACAAGGTTAACACCTCAAAGCTCCAAAACCAAACCAACCATTAAATACATTACAAAAAAAGAAAACAAAATATTAGACCAAAACCATAGTGGACAATACCAGACCCATGTAGAATCAAGAAACCAATAATCCAGTAACCCATACCAATTACTAAAAAAGTCTTGCGTAATACAAGTGGTCAACAAACAATACCAAGCAAACTCTATCCTAGAACCCAGACCCAAATTAACAAGCCTGCCAGACAGCACATTTATTTCCTATCCTATATATATGACAAAAATTAAAATTAACAGCCCTAAACATTGAAAGGCAACAATTACATCTGTTCTATGAATACAAAATTACCTTTTGTTTCCCTTTTCTCTATCTCTCTCTCTCTCTCTTTATCTCCATCTCTTAACTCGAATAGCATTTAAAAGATAACGCTCTAACGCATCAAAAACTATCCTGGAATGCCTAAATTTGGTTTGTCAAGTTAAAATTAACATTCAATGCTGTCTATTAAATTTTCTTAGGGAGGAACACTTCACCTTCCTCAACCTGTCTAAAGCGCCACTTGCATCAAAAGTTTCGTTCCCCTGCTCATCCACTGTAAAAGCAGCAAGCTTAGCCAAAGTCACACCTGAAGAAAATGGATGGCCTGGATTACTGCAAACAACACTTTTGTGCGTAAGCAAATGAAAATAAACAAAACCAAAACTTCTTCAATTAAAAAAATGAAAAAAATAAATAAATGTCAATTTTTCATGCCCACTTCTACTGTGCAAAGGAAATTAAAATGGTACTTATAAACCAACCTGACTGAATCTTCATATCTGATATGCACATTGCTGATTGATATCTTAAGGTTTCCAATAATTGTAGAAATTAGAGAACTCAGCCACGAATTTCCAGAAGACGGCTGTGAGATAATAGTAACAATCTTGTTATTTCAGTGCGTGTGTGTATTTGTGATTGTTTGTATAGAAAGAGAGAAAATATGTTCACTGTCCATTTGACTTAATCATTTTAATTTTCAGATAAAATACCTTCCAAAAACGCTACCACTTCTTCACTCATCTCAAATTTTGTTTGAATACAACAAAATGGAAATATACATTGTATGTCTAAATTCATTTCACTATCAAAAAACAACAAACAACATGACTGGATCATTCATTTACTTAATTCCTCTATAATTAACTAACTCCAAGTAGCTCTCATAAACTTTCAACACCCTTTAAAAGAAACCAAAAAATGAGTAACATTTTAGCAGTGCATCTGTTTCCTGATCGTTAAATTTTAATGAGACATACTCCTCTACGTATACTCTTACAGATGTAAAGATAAACAGCCTCTTCATCTCCAAAATCAACAAAATCAGACTCCAAATATAGCCTCAAATGAAAACAAAGCATGAAACGTTGATCACAATTTAACAATAACTTATTCTAAAATACAATCAAAACAAAACATGTTTATTCAGATTTATTTTCAACAAAACAAATGACTGTCACGGAGTACAAATATATGCACAAACTTGGGCATGACATGTGCACTGTTTACAGTAAACAGATGACAAAAATGAATAATTAAAAGACAGAATCAAATGTATTCAGAACAATAGACAGATTATGACATCATACACTTCCCAATTTGGACTTAGATATTGCGTCCAGTGTAGCTGACTCTGCTTCCTGCATCAAGACATATGAAAAAGAAACCATAGGTCAAAAGAATATTACAAAAGTCAGGTTAAGAAATAAAGGTATAAGAACAGAATCGAAATCTGTAAAACAATTCCAGTGTTCACAAACATATTGGCTTAGTTCAATTGAGAGTTGGTTCTAACTTTTAATTTAAGCCAAAGAAAGACATTGCCCAACACAAATTAAAAAAGAACAGACTAAAATACATGGAAGAAATGTTAAACAAAGATCAAAAACTGATTATGCATGAAAGCACAAAATCACTGATATGAAATAATGGTGTAAAGGCAAGTGAAAAAAACAGAAGAAGCAGACATGTTCAAATACCTTCACACCTCCATTTTCTGTTTTCCAAAACAGAAAATAGGGTAAACCACACTCCCCATTCCACTCATGATAAAGATTTTTAAATAACACCATCCTTCATGGGTTCAAACATGTTATTGTTGCATTTAGATTGCTATAGTTTATGTTATAAGTGTCTCTATTAGTTGTTGCTTTACAGCTTTCCATCTTTTCAATCTTTGTAGAAAGAAAATACCAATTATCCTTTGTACATTTTATCTGTACAAAAATTACCTTTTCTGTTTCTGTTCTCTCTCTCTCCTCTGGTTCTCTTAACTCTAATATGGTATAAAGAGCTCAATAATCCATTGATTCCAAAAATAACCCTGCTCCTCAACCCCCACCTCCAGCGCCTACCAGAGACTTTGTTCTGTTTCCTGTACAGGTTTTTGATAAGTGTCCAATTTCCTATCTTGCTTCTATATGAGATCCTATTTCCAAAACACATTGATCCTATTCCTGAAGGGCTGCCTCAAGATTATTGTTGTAAGAAAGATATTAAATGCATTACTAGAAGTTGGTAGAATATTAAATATATTATTAGAAGCTAACTAGAAGCTAATAGAAGATTCTAGAGATCTCCTTGTAATTATTACTTTAGGGTTAGAGTTCTATATATAGAGACTAATGTACTTTTCAAATGAATCAATTGAATAACAATCTTCTTTCTTTTATATTAGTTCTTTCTAGTATTATCAATATATTATTTATCTTATTGAAAGTAAGTTCAGACCTCTTCCTATAGAAGAAGTTGAAGCACCTGTTGCACATGACTCATCTTCAAAAATAACTAAAAATACTATTTTAGATTTTGTTTCTCTTAATCTCACACATGCACCTTTAACCAAATTTGTTCCAAACAATGATGGAGAACCTTCTACTACTCAAACATTGACTCGTGATACTCAAATGCAAGTCAATGATTTTGTGGCTCGTCTTCTTTTCGAGGTGGCCACAGCACCAGTTTTAGAGGATGTGGGGATGACCGTAAAGGGTGTTCAAAACCTGTTACAGTGTTACTTTCTGCTATTACAAGTTTGATCACAATTTTCTACCTTCCACTCAGTAAATCACAACCTAATTATCAAAGAAATACAAACCTGTGAGGTCAAGGACATCTATTCTTTCAAATCAACAACAACAAATCCATTGGTTCACAATCAACCATGCTCGCCTCCTCTAGGATGTCAAGAGCATATTTCCTTTGACAACATATAACTCCTTCCTTTGATTTGAGACTTCCAAGATCCTTTGTCTCAAAATGACTACATAGGTATTACTTTAACCGAGATATTCTAGCAGCATCATTCCTCATAATGACTATATTGTCAACATACAACATTAAGTACACACATTTTCCAATGGAGGTGAGAGAATAGAAACCAGAATGATTTGTCTCACTGCGTTCTAACTCAAATGTTCAAACCATTTAGCTAAATCCAAACCAAGCACGTGGAGATTGCTTGACACCATGAAGTAAGCGACACAATTTACACATTCAAGAGAATTATTTCTCTTTACATGGATTTCCTGACAAGATAGCAAATATCTCTAAAGCTAAAGTTGTTGAACACAAGTTCTCCAATAAAGAATACCAATAATATCTAAGATTGAAATTGAATAGCTTGGCACAGTCACTACAAATCCCATCTCGTCAACAGCTAGCATCTCACAATCTGTTAATAGTCCAAGCCCATGGATAAGTGACTCAAATGCTTCTAATCACACTTACAGTGATACCTCCTTGTTCTCATCTCTTTCCTTTCCAAAAAAATCCTCACTTCATAACTTTAGCCAATGGTTCAAAAGTTTCCTAAGAAGGGGTGGGTCATGTTTCCCTTTCCCGTTCCATAAACCTAAAAATTGTCCTTTTCATTCCTACTTGTCCACTCAATGTTAAATCTTCAATAACCTTTGATACCAATTACTTTATTACACAGGAACATGGTACAAGGCAATGGATTGGAGAAGGATGTGAATCAAGAGGTTTATACTATTTTAAATCTAGTCCACATGTGTCTTGTTTTGCAACTCCATCTCCTAAACTTATACATTATCGTTTGGACATCATCACTTGTCAAAATTAAGAAAAATGGTACATGAACTTAGTAGTCTCCAGATTACAATACGAGTCATGTGAACTAGAAAACTTTTTGGATCTTTTTTTCCTAAAAGATCTAAATCAGGATGTAATATTATTTTTACTATTATCCATTCTAACATTTAGGGACTAAGTCATGTCTCATATTATTACATTCACGGATGAATATTCAACATGTACGTGAGTTTATCTTATGAAAGACCATTCTGAACTATTGACTATCTTGAAATCATTTTTGAATGAAATCAAAAATCAATTTGGCCAGGTAATTAAGATTTAAAAACTGACAATTCCAAAGAGTACTTCACCTCTAATTTCTATACAGTTTTAAGTTCACATGGTATTCTACATCACTCTACAAGTCCTTAGACTCCTCAACAAAATGGTATTGCTGTAAGGAAAAATAGACACTTGCTGAGACTAGTTGTACCTATTGATAGATGCAAACATACCAGTCAACCATTGGGGCAATGTTATCCTAATTGTTTGTTTTCAAATTAACAAAATGTCGTCCTCCACTCTCAGAAATAAGGTTCCTGATTTTATTCTTTTTCCAAATAATCCTCTTTTTTCGTATGCCTCCTTGTGTGTTTGGTTATGCATGTTTTGTTCATGATTTCTCTCCAGGGTTAACAATTCTATGCCCATGTTGTTATATGTGTCTTCTTAGGCTATTCTCGGCTTCAAGAAGGGTATTAATATTATTCTCCAAAAACCAAGAAGTACTACATGTTTGCTAATGTCACGTTTTTTGAACAGACTTCTTACTTTTCTTCATTTGTTCAAGACATTCATTACATCCAACAGATCCTCCCTATACCATTAGTTGAATTCACTATTCTTAGTGCTTCTAAAAATCCAAGTCCTGATCATTACCTACCAACGCAGGACCCCGATGATCCAATGCTATTAGATGAATCCTCTTCTTCAAGTTCTTCTCCATCGTCACTGAATACCACGTACTCATTCTACCCCTAATCCATATCCTATTTATAATTTTCTTAGTTATAGCAGTTTGTCGTCTTCCTATTGTTCTTTTCTACCCTCTTCTATTTCTATTCCAAAATAATCGAATGAAACTCTTGATTATCCGAGCCATGATTGCAAATATGTAGGCTCTTGACCAGAATAGCACATGTGAGTTAGTTCCCCTTCCACCTAGTAAAAAGACAATTGGATGTACATGGTTTACGCCATTAAAGTTGGCCCCAGTGATGAAGTTTATCGTCTCAAGGCATGATTAGTTTCATCTAGGATACACTCAGATTCATAGCTCAAAATGACTATTATACATCGTTTCTTTGCCATGGCGACAATTCATCATTGGTCACTTCATCAATTAGATATTAAAAATGTTTTTCTTCAAGGAAATCTAGAAAAGCAAGTTTACATGGAGCAACCCTCGAAGTTGTTCAAGGGGAGTCTGGTTTAGTTTGTAAGTTATGTCACTCTCTCTATGGCCTCAAGCAATCACCAAGTACTTGGTTTGAAAATTTTAGCTACATTGTTCAAACCCTTGGGTTGCAACGTAGTGAAGCATACCATTCAGTTTTTACTGTCAAACCTCTCTTGGAAAATGTGTTTATGTAATAGTATATGTTGATGATATAATCATTACAGGAAATGATGTTGCTAAAATATCTCAATTGAAGAAACATCTATCTAAACATTTTCAAACCAAGGATCTTGCTAGTCTCAAATACTTCTTTGGGAATTGAAGTAGCTCAATCAAAAGGTGTTGTAATCTTTCAAAGGAAATATGCTTTAGACATCCTAAAAGAGACAAATATGATTGATTGTAGACAAGTAAACAATCGTGTGGACCTAAATCAAAAGTTAGTGACTAAACAAGGTGAATCACTCTCTTATCCCAAAAGATAGAGTAGATTTGCTGAAAAACTTGTTTATCTTACTATTATCAAACTCAGTCTATCTTTCGTAGTTGGTGTTCTTAGTCAGTTCGTGCTGGCTCCATGAATCGGCCATTGCAATGCTATAATTCATATTCTAAGATACCTCAAAAAGACTCAAGACAAGGTCTGTCATATGAAGATGAGGAAACATCCAAATCTTTGGGTATTGTGATGTTGATAGGGCATTATCCCCTATTGATAGACACTCTACTACAGGATATTATGTTTACCTAGGAGGAAATATTGTTTCCTGGAAAAGTAAGAAACCGAATGTGGTGGCCCAATCAACTGCTGAAGTTGAATATAGGGCAATGCATTTCGTACTTGTGAACTTGTATGGGTGAAACAATTTCTTCAACAACTTAAACTTACCTTCTCCGCATTGTTTCCAATCCATTATTCCATGAAAACTAAATACATAGAAATTGACTATCATTTTATTCGGGAAAATTTGTTGTTTAAAGAAATATGTATTGAGTTTGTCAAATCAAATGACCAACTTGTAGATGTGTTCACCAAATCCTTAAGAGGGCCTCGGATTAAGTTTATTTGTTCCAAACTTGGTACATACAATTTCTATTCTCTAAAAGGGGAATGTTAGAATAAGTATAAATCTAGGTAGGAAATAATTGTATTAGAAACTACTACCTACTATACCTATGAGCTATACCTAGTTTTGTACCTAGGTTTCCAGTTTAGATTTCTTATCTTTTATCTTTCCTTTTCTCATTGTATCAGAATTCTATTATTATAAATATGAGATCATAAGATATGTGTTTTCAAGCCCTCTAAAATACATCGTCTCTTTTATTTCTCGATTATTTATCATAAGTACAACCAAAATCTAGGTCAAGGCTGCAGCAATGGTGGTAAGAATGGTTTCAGAGCTACTTGCCAATTATGCAACTAGTATGGTCATGAATTTGGAATCGTTTTTAGATCAACCACCAAGCAGACTATTGTGGCATGGCTCGCACAACAACTGAAAACATGTGACTTCAATGACTTCATCATGAACTCTGATTTCCAAAACCTAAGTGCTTTATATATCAGATACTTGTTCTTCATGCAAGGAAGTAGCATCTTGAGTTGGATCTTCACTTTCACAGAGAAAAAGTTCTTTCCAAGGCTGAGTGTTCACCATATACCTGGCTATGATGAGATTGCTAATTCCCTAACTAAGCCTTTGTCCACCTAGCAATTTAATGAGTTGTGTGTCAAACTTAGGCATGTTGTCTCACCTGCACCAGCAGTTTGAGGGGGCTATCAGCTTATGGGGTGGCTATATCCATTATATGTGTTTATGTTACAATTTCTGTTAGAGAACTTAGTTATACACTGACCCAACAAGACAACTATAGTCATCAAAATCTAAATACTACAGTACTCACAACTGCTATATAAAAATGCATTCAATACCCTTTTAGGGTTTTTCTACTCATATACGGAGGGGAAAAGCCCTTGTGAAGCTAAAATACAGTTGCTCACCACCACAGATAAGACGTTCGTAAAAATTAAGATGCACCGAAGTATAACCCATTTCATCTATTATGGGGAACCTTAAGATAAGCCATCCATTTGTTTGGAAAAAAAAATTGAATAAGGATAAATATAACCAAGGACTACAACATACTACTACTTATATTACTTGGTACTTGATACTTCCACAACGTTAGCAGTAAATTTCTATATCACCATTATAATTTCAAAAATTAAAAGTGGGTTTTGTTTCCAAAGATTTCACAAAAACTCAAACAGGTAAATTATAATTCCCTCAACAATATATAATTGAAAGAAAATATTGTTTACAAGCCCAAAAATAGGCATACAAAAATGTAAGGAAAAAGATAATTACAAATAACACAATCAACTGACAAAACAAACAACTATATACCATAATAAAAAAGATACTTTAACAAGAATCTACATAAGTCTGACCTCAATCTGCTGAAGCTTGGCTTCGAAAAGTTTTTCCCTATCCTCTTCCTATGACGAAACAAAGCTCAATTAGCAAAAGACATAGAATTGTATTAAGGGCACAATTTGGTAAACAGATCACTTAAGTGCTTATTGAACAAGTACTACTCAAATAAGGACTTATGAATAACATGTTTTCATAATCCAAAGAGAAATTATGGTTAGTTTTTTTTATATAAGTTGTTTCCCTAAGCTATCATAAGTTTTATTATTGAAATAATCTGAAAACAAAATATGGACACATCATAAGTTACTTTTATAAGCTTTTCCAAACACTCATATTAGTGCTTATGTCACACTATTCAAATAAGTTGTAAATAAAATCTTCCAAGCACACCTAATAGACAAAATACAGAATACTAGTGTACCTTCAAAGTTCGACTATCGGCAGCAGGATGAGCTAGAACAAACACACGATCAATCAAAACAATCACAGGTTCTTTCCCCAAACTTTTCCATGGAACCTATATCACATGAGTAACAAAAAAAATTAAAATAAACACCCATTTGAAAGCACATGGATGAATTCAAGAGAGAGTGAAAAAAAACGTAAAAATTGAAGTATTAAGATTAGGAAAAGCCCCAGTCTCACATGGAACCAACTGTTTAAAACTAACTAGTTACTGCATAACAGAAAAATCCACAACATTTTGATTATCAAAAGTATAACTGTCCCAGTAAAAAGTACTCAGACAACCAATAATGCTAAATGACCGAATGTACCTTTAATGTAATTGTACCAACAAAGCCAGCTTTGACAGTAACTGGTAGTTTTAGTGCATTTAGTGCCTCTGCCTTCAGTTTCAAATCTTTCAGGACAACATCGCCTGCAGACACCAATAATGTCTTAGGTTGGAATAACAACTACCATGAGATCTCAATCGAATACAGAAAATCATTGCTGTAATGTGAAAATTAATAATCATGAAAATAATGTGTTTTATAAGAAATCCATCCAATGAAAGATATTCACCGGCACAAGTTTGAACTAGGTTTCACAGAAAAAACACATAAATAATAAAATGTGTGGAATGAAAATATAGACAAATGTGAAAATGAAACTAAATCTAGAATATACATCCACATGTTTTCATCACAAATAAATGACCTCAAAAAAAGAGTTTGGAAAAACAAGCTCATGTAAAAAAAAAAAAATCATTCTAAGGATAATAAAGTTGCACTCCAACAAAATGTACTGCCAGCAGTCCAGTTAAAAGAGCATAATTCCAGTATATTTGACTTTCCTTAGTGCTCATAAAACCACTAAAGTGAATTATAAAATTAAGAGGAAAAAAATAATTCCAAACTAACAAATCCAATATTATCCAAACAACTTACTCCATATCTTCCAATTTACCTCACAACGCAAGAAGTTTTAATAGGTTTAAAGTGTTGGGGGGAAAATCTGAACATACGCTCAGTTTGATATAAATTGAGAACTTACGGAGACAATTAACAAATTTGGTTAGTCGCAGGTTGGTATAAATCAGAAAAGAAAAAAAAATGGAGCAGCGGGCGTGCATACAGAGTATAGAATGTGTATGTAAAATAATACACCATAAAGAATAAACATTAAACCTATTTATCGAACTTGTTCCCGGATTCATCGGACTCAGTAAACAAAGTGAGTAAAATGTGGGAAAATGGCAGAATACAAACCCTTCCAGACACTTATCCTCAACGCCTCCGTAGAGAGTCCGTGTACATATTCACCCAAATATCTTCGAAGCAAATGCAGAACCTGTCAACAAAGCAACGTCACTATCACCTTCGTCACAGGTATCACCTTCGTCACAGGATTCACCGATAACACATCACGCCAACCGAAACAAAAAGACGCAAACAAAATTTCAAATCCAACTCAAATTCAACAGACAACGAGCAATAGGAAGCAACATTGCAAACGCAGGAAGCAAATTGAAATTCAAAATTAAGATTAAAATTCAACTCCGCCTTGGAAATACGAGTAAATAGACATCGCACTTGCACACGCACGCAGAGAAAATTAAAATTGAAAACCGAGCTCCAGATTGTTGCGGAAAATAGATTAACGAAGGATATTCTTACGTGAGCTTCGAACATGGTGAAGGAATCGGAGTGCGATCAATTAATGGTGAATTTGGAATGAATGCATGGCGAAGAAGAAGATGAAATAGAGGAAAGACTGTTAGAGAGAGAAATTGATTAGGGCTGGTGATCCTGAGATTGGGACGGTTAAATAGAAGAAATGACGATAAAAGTTGAGAATGTATTGGTGTTAAGCTTAAGCTATATAGGTCCCGGTCACTCGCAACACACAAGTTTATAAGCGGGGACATGTAATGTAATGCCAGAACCTGGTACTTGCTGACACCGACCCTGCGGTCCAATAATTTCAATAATATTGTATTGTTTTTCTCTTCTTAATATCTTTAGATTTTTTTTTTTTCTAATTTACTCCTTTTGTCAATAAATTAGTATTATTACCTTACCACCTTGATCTATAAACAAACACCAATATTATTACCGCATAATTAAATACAAACGACTTCAACCCGTGTGTATTATAAATTTATTAATTCAGCTTTCAATATTTTTATCAATGGTTATATTATAGTTATATTATACATTTTAAACATTTCTGTAAACGAAATCAAAATAAAAAAAATGAAATATTCTATAAATTAAAATTTTCTTTGAAAAAATAATATGAGAAGTACGACAAATTAATTCATGTAGACATTATACAGGATAAACCACCTACCTAAATTTTAAGAGAGAGAAATAGATAGATCGCATTAAATATCAAAGTTGCAGTTGAGTATAGTCAGTTCACAAATTCATTGAAAATTTTATATTATTTTGTATTTATTAAATAAATTCAATGTTTAATGTTACATAACATCATTAAATAATTTTACCTAAAATAAAATAACTCTCATTTTTATCAAATATTTAAAATAGTCCTCATTTTTATAATTTATGTTTTATTTGGTCATTTACTATATATTATTTAAGTTAATAACAGAGTACGGAATATAGGTGACACTGTTTATATTACTTTGTATTGGGATATGTTACGTGTAGTGTACATATGGTTGTTAATCTACCTTTAATTACCTACTAACTATTTTCGTCTCGGGATATAGTTCACTTATAGCAACTAATTAATATCAATCTAATGAACTAGTCAAAATTATTCAGATTTGGAAAAGTAAATTTTGCATATACGTGCACATCACGTTAAGCTGATTTTGTGGTAGACAATTTATTTGATTTTCACTTTTTTTTGAAGTGTTTCAAAATGTCAATAACCTCTTCTCACCTTCTCAAAATAGCAAATATAGTTTACTCATTTAAAACTTTTAATATATACGATTACTTTCTCAAATTATTTATTATTTTACTTTAATTTATGTTTTGAAATGCATTATTTTAATTCTCTGAGTTATTTGAATCACAATTTATAAAGGAATTAAAGTAGTTTCACAAAATATTTGTCTGTTTTTTTTTAAATTTTGAAATAAACTATTTTTAATTCTATAAGGAATTCACATGTATTTTGAAGAATATAAAATATGGTTTTCATTAGTTTCACATTTAAATTGTATTTTTTTATCTTTATTTGTTGTGTCAAATATTTAAAAGTTAAATAACACGAAAAATCATTAGATTTAAATAATTGTTATTTTAAATTAAAATTATTCAGTACCCTTTAAGCCTGCTGATTTAAATTTTCTCTGTTAGTGGGTTATGTATTGATGTAGCAATGAGAAGGACAGGTTTAGACTTAATTGTCTCTTTAGGACAGAAAAACAAGTATTAACAATTTTGTAATATTCTTGCATCCGTTTAAGTTGGACTATTTGTTAAAACGTTTATTCATCGCACTGTGACCATAATAGCCGGCCATTAGGGTTTATTTGGTCACTAAAGAACCACATAAATGTGTTAACATCAAAAACAAAATAATATCGTCCAGGGATGGATTTCATGTAATTCAAGAGTCACAAAGGTCATGAATTCCAAATTCCAACATTCAGACTTATATTCTTTTTTATTATGTTCAATTATCGTTATTTATATAAATTTTATAGGAACTTAAGAATGATATAATATTTAATTAAGGTTTGGTTCTTTTAGAAACTAAACATTAATATAGCGTCTTATTAAATATCTCAACTTTTAATCACGTTGAATAATGAGATGAAAATAATATGATATTGTATTGCCGTTAAAAATCAAAAAATTAATTTTGAAAATGTTATTTCTTAAAATATAAAAGGTTAAGTATTTTTTTTTAATTTAAAGCATGTGCAATAAAATAAATAAATATTATATCATAAGTATATTGATAAAAAGTTTTAAAATATATATTATAAATATATAATTCAATTACTTAATATTGTTAGAAAAGCTAAAAAGTTACTTAAATAACAAATTAAAATTCTTTTTCACATTTGCACGAACTCAACTATGAGTGTTAATTAGTGCTTTGATTAAGTTTGATTTATTTCATAAAAGTATGAGTATATATGTAAATGAATAAAGGAGAGTTAAATTTGTTAATGTGTAAAGCTTATCATTTATTTGGTGGCTCCGTATTGAAAACGTGTAGTGGAATAATTTGTTAATGTACAAAGACCAAGAGAAACGGTGAATTGAAATCTTAGCACAAATTGTGTTTTAAAAATTTTTCCTTTTTAATATGAAAGATCAATTAAATTTTTTTTCTTTATTTTAGTAATCACAATAAAATAAATAGGGTAGAGAAGAGAAAATTGCAAAAGTAGTTATATAGGTTAGGATCAAAAGACTATACGTCAAGTTGTTAATATGTAAAAAAACGAGATTAACTCAATCACTAAAATATAATTAATACAATCACAGATAAGAAAGTTTATAATTTAGAAAACATCTCTCTTAAATCACACAAGAGATGAAAACACTAGGATGGCAAAAATACATGTGCATGTGGATATCCGCAGATAAAATTCGTGAAGGATAATTGGTACCTGTGGATAACAGGAAGCGGGTATTTTAATATCTTCTTATAAACTGATCAGGTGCAAGTATCATACTATGTGTACCTTGGGTATCCGTTATCACGTAAAAAATTAAAATTAAAATTAAATTTGTTTTATAAGTTAAAGTTAATTGAAATTAAATTTTAATTTATATTTTATTATATTAAATTAAATTTAAATTAAATTAAATTAAATTTATATTTTATTTGACATTTTTTACAATTTTATTTAAATTTAAATTTAAATATTTATAAAATATAATTTTAAAAATGTTTGCAGGTATTTTTTTAAACGGATACTCGCGCATGTAGTGGACGGTAAAGGGTAGATTATTTTGTTGTCAGTCAAGTTGCGAATATGCACTATCTGTGCCCGATCCGACCTATTGTCACCCCTAAAAACCTCCATTGAAACTCATAAGGGATGAAAACACCTTCATTGAATCACATAAGAAATGAACACTTCCTTTAAATCACATAAAGGATGACTGACTTCTCTTAGTAACAATAGTAACACTTAATCACTCAATATTCCACTTGATAAAAGTTATCATTCTACCCACAATACGTTTTTCAAAGCCTTCCACATAGAGTTCTCAAATACATAGATTTTTCTAACTTATGTATTTTAAAATAAAAGCCTACCATTTTATTTATAAAAGCCTATTTAGAAATTAGGTTAAGAATATAAAAAATGAAGTCACAACTGTTATAAATAATCAATTATCACAAAAACTTTTTAGAAAACATTTTGTTTGATATAATAATCTATTATCATACCTTTCTATTTTATTTTTTTCTCTTATGATATTTTAGTGGAGTTATGTTTTAGATTTGAATATTTGTATACTCTATTATATTGTTCAATTTTTAATATCAGAATTATTAGCTCTAAATTTAAATATTCAATAAGATAAACATTTTATTTACGAGCTAATAGAAAAAAAGCATTCATATTTTTTTATTCTATTATTCGCCGTTGAAGTAATTCGTAAACTAAATATTTTTTTTAAATTTTTAACATATTTTTTTTATCTTATCATATCTTAATTATATATTTATTTTTATCTATTTTAGTGGTTTATCAGATTATTTATAAAAGACTCATTTTATTATTATTTTTTTAAGTATTTTTATCTGTTACTTATTTATACTATCTACAATATTACTTTTGATATTTTTTATGTACTTATTTTATTTTTTAAATCATGTCAATTATTATTAGCGTATCATTTGTTTATTTATGTGATTTAGTTAAAGTGGTAGATTATAATTTACATTCACCTATAAAAAACCTAATGTTAATATATATATATATATATATATATATATATATATATATTATTTATCTTATTTTTAATTTAAATTTTGACATTTTATTGAATTCTTTTGTATTATTTATCTTCATCTTTTCCGCTTTTTTCAGTTTTGGTTGGGCAGACATTTCCAACTGGTTGATTCTTGATATTTTTAAATTGCTGAATATGAGACAACATTACGAATCAAATAAATTTGAAAAAAAAAATGTGTTTAGGACTATATAGTCTAAAACATGTTGTAGACTACGTAATCCAAAAAAAAACCCTCTAAATTACATGATCTGAGATTAATTTTTAATGTTACTCAATATTTTGAATTATACTCTGAAAACACATTTTGATGTTTTGTAAATTCATATTATATTATGGATCTGGTTAATCAATGTCCTAAAAATATTACTTAAATATAATTAATATCCATTGAATTTTACGAAAGTATATAATTAGATGTGATATTAAATAAATATGGTATAATAATAATTAATACAATTTTATTTTATTTAAAGGAAAAAAAATTCATAAGTATTATACACTATGTTTAATATCTTATTTAATGTTCACTAACAAAAATTAAAAAATAATTAAAAAATAAAATTACTATATTTTAATATTGTTAAATTAAATATAATTAAACATAAAAAATTTAACTTAATAGAAAAATCAACAAAAAAAATAGTGTTAATCATCTAAAAAATAAAAAAATTGAAGTAAATTTCTTTTTTTTACTTTTTAGTAAAAAATTTAAAAATTTCAAAATCCTTATTTTAGATAAGAAGTTAGTATCTAAAAAGTTAAAAGGATATTTTGATCTTTATAAAATAATTATACACATTTATATTATTTTAATTAATATATTAAATTATTTTTACTTTTAATATAAAAATAATAAAATAAATACACATTAATTATTCTTTATCGAATATTAAAGATCCTGATTAGCATTCTTCTTATATTATAATGAATTATATTTTATTAAAGACAAATATATTTAGGATAAAGCAACAGTGTCTCTCGATCAATCAATATCTATTATAAATTTTGATTGTTAAATAACATTTCAATCAAATCAAATTAATAACAAACTAGATTTTTCTAAATCTAAGAAAAATACACTGAATTGTAATATCAATTTAATTTAAAGTATACATCATTAATTATTACATTTAAAAAAATATATATGTCACAGTTTAACAATATGATTGGTTACTATATTTCGACTATCGATATTAATTGTGATATTTATGACATCTTTTTAGTTGTTTTCTTGTCATCAAAGTATTTATGGGATTCACATCCACAAGCATAGAATGTTAATTAGTTTTTAATAAGTCAACATATGAATAATCTACTAATTCATCTATCTTTTTATGATTAAGATATCCACAAAAATAACTTCATATTCACCATTCACCATTGTTCATTAGTTTACCATATAATGTAAATAAACTATAAAATATATTCGTTTCATATATATATATATATATATTAATTACTAGTAATTTTTTTATAAATTGAAGCTTAGATGTTACTCCAAAAACTCATTTAAGTAAATCATCACGTATACGAAACACCTAGACAAATAAATTACAAAATTAAAACATGTCATTTATCATATTTTTAGTACAAAAAAGTGAAATATCATATTGTTTGTCATGAAAACTTCACTATAATATATTTTAATTTATTCTTATTCAATCACATTTTTTCATATAAGGAATTTCATTAGATATTTTACTCAAAAAAAAAAAAGTGGCCATCGAAGTTTTGTCAAATATAAGCATCACTTTCAAAAAAAAAAAAAAAATACTACTAAGGAACATGTAATGAGAAGCTAAAAAATAAAAACTTCTAAATTACATTATTTGTAACTCAAAAAAAAAAAAAAAAAAATTCATTGACAAATCCAAAAAAAGAAGCTATTCTAGGTTGTAAAATCCCAAATTGAATTTTAGAACTTCCATTGTACAATTAATAATCCTTCCAGTGGGATATTTCTTCAAGAATGTTCAATTTGGAACTCATCCAAAAATCAACGTGTCGCATTCGCTCTTAGTCTAATCTTTTGAGAAATAAATTGAACAATTTACCTAACACAATTAACTATCATTCAATACTAATCTTTTTCAAGGAGGGTAACAATAAAGGTTCTACGAGGATGAATGGATAACAACACAAAAAGGATAAAATGCATATTTAAAATAAAAAATGGAAGGTGAATGAGGGAAATTTAGATGTTCACTTATTGGGTCCACCCCTCTTGTTCCTAACTTATCATCTCTCCATTATTTTTTTTCTTCATTGATTGCTACAAAGTCTTAATCTTTTCGTCATTTTAATTTGTAGTTCACATTCCATATATGACATGCTTCGTTTTTGTAGTGTCCACATATTCCCCTTCTAGACTCCCATTGGAAAACAATGTTTAGTTTGTCCTTTTTGTTTTATAATGTATTCAACCTTCAAAACATCATTTGTGGTCCTTACTAGTGACATTGAATTTGCCAAAAGAGAGTTATTGGAAGTGAATGCTTTATAGGTGTTGAACTCAGTTAACTCAAAGTGTTTTGTTTTTTGTTTTTTGTTTTTTTTTTTTTTTTTTTATAGTTTTTTTTTTTTTTTTTTTTTTTTTTTTTTTTTTTTTTTTTTTT
>Ga0099822_1002673_pt1 | contig 22340 bp, 7 predicted proteins | sample CowpeawhiteBW_FD_76839 | JGI IMG/M metagenome (GOLD analysis project Ga0099822, IMG submission 76839) | Root nodule microbial communities of legume samples collected from California USA - Cow pea white BW | ecosystem: Host-associated > Plants > Roots > Nodule | place: USA: California | collected... | reverse complement strand
ATTTTTTGTGTTTGTTGTGGTTTGGTTTGTGGTTTTTTTTTTTTTTTTTTTGTTTTTTTTTTTTGTTTTTTTTTTTTTTTTTTGAAGTATTCCTATTTGGTTTGTTCGTATTTCTCCTTGGTACTGGTATATTCATTTATATGTCCGTTGACCTAAAGAGATGAATATGTTTAAGCTTTTATCTACAAAGAAATAAATGGGACTTATTTGTTGTACTTTTATTTGTTTCAAGGATTTTGGTTTCTTATTGTTTGAAGATGGCTGACGGTCATGAAACTGATAAGAACATTGAGGTGTGGAAAATCAAGAAATTGATCAAAGCTCTTGAGGCTGCTAGAGGAAATGGGACAAGTATGATTTCACTCATCATGCCCCCACGAGATCAAATATCTCGTGTCACCAAGATGCTTGGTGACGAGTTTGGAACTGCTTCAAACATCAAAAGCAGGGTGAACCGACAGTCAGTTCTAGGTGCTATCACTTCTGCTCAACAGAGGCTTAAGCTATATAACAAGGTTCCTCCAAATGGGCTCGTTTTGTATACTGGCACAATTGTGACTGAAGATGGGAAGGAAAAGAAGGTTACTATTGATTTTGAGCCTTTCAGACCTATTAATGCATCTCTTTATCTCTGTGACAATAAGTTTCACACTGAAGCTTTGAATGAGCTCCTGGAGTCGGATGACAAGTTTGGATTTATTGTCATGGATGGTAATGGTACTTTGTTTGGGACATTGAGTGGTAATACAAGAGAGGTGCTTCATAAATTCAGTGTGGATCTCCCAAAGAAGCATGGAAGAGGAGGGCAATCAGCTCTGCGTTTTGCCCGTCTCCGCATGGAGAAGCGTCATAACTATGTCAGGAAGACAGCAGAGCTTGCTACCCAGTTCTATATCAATCCTACCACCAGTCAACCCAATGTTTCTGGATTAATACTGGCTGGTTCTGCTGATTTCAAAACTGAACTTAGTCAGTCAGACATGTTTGATCCTCGACTTCAGGCAAAAATACTTAATGTTGTTGATGTTTCATATGGAGGTGAAAATGGTTTTAATCAGGCTATTGAGTTGTCTGCTGAAATCCTTTCCAATGTAAAATTTATCCAGGAGAAACGATTGATTGGGAAATACTTTGAGGAAATCAGCCAGGATACCGGAAAGTATGTTTTTGGGGTTGATGATACCCTGAAAGCGTTGGAGATGGGAGCTGTTGAGACACTTATTGTCTGGGAAAATCTGGATATGAACAGGTATACCTTGAAAAATGGTGCTAGTGGAGAGATTGTCATTAAGCACTATAACAAGGAACAGGAGGCCAACCAAAGCAATTTTCGGGATCCTGAAAGCTCTGCTGATTTTGAGGTTCAGGAGAAGTTGTCTCTTCTGGAGTGGTTTGCAAATGAATACAAAAGGTTTGGTTGCACTCTTGAGTTTGTCACCAATAAATCTCAAGAAGGTTCACAGTTTTGCAGAGGTTTCGGTGGGATAGGTGGGATCTTGCGTTACCAGCTTGATATGCGAACATTTGATGATTTCTCTGATGATGGAGGCGAGTTTGACTCTGAATAGCAATCAATGAAATACTTCCTACTGCTGGTGCAGGAAAGGGGAGCAAAAATACCTGCACCAGTGTTGGAGGTGGTTGCACTCGGTGCTCCTCCTCCATATCTGTCCGTGGTGTTGCTTGGAATGTTTGATTGTGAATCAAGGTTTAATTTTATTACCTTTTTTCTGTGGCATTTTTGGAATAGGTTTTAGATTGCATATATTGTTCTGTTGAAAATAAAGGAAGTTTCTCTATTATTTTTTTAACATTGTTTTTTCAGATGCTTTGCCTGTGAAGTGCCTCTTTCTGATACGAGTTACTTTCTTGTTCTCCTATCTTGCACACTCTGGCGCCACAAATTTCTGCAAAGCTTCTGGCAACACCTGGTGAAAATTTAGCATATCCTCTTACATGTAGTTTATTGCTATTATTTTTACTTAATGTGCGTATAATAATTTCTCTAAACATTGCTGTTTTTTGTTTTTTAGCTCCCCAGCTCTCTACTACTTGCCCCGAGAAAAGCCAGAACAAAAATATGTTCCTCAGACAAACACTGCCCGGAATCAACAAAGGTCAGTATTCGTAAAGGAACATACACAATCAAGAATCTTTTATTCCTTTGGACATTTAATTTTAAACTGCTGAAAAACAGAATGTAGCCGTTGAGCTGTTTCTTATGCTTTCAGAGCCCTCACACTGGCTGCCATCTTTTCGTATTATATGCTAATACACTTTTCTGAACTATAAAGATCCAATCTCTGAAGAACTTATTTTTCTGGTTTCGGAATTGACTGACCTTTTCTTCATTGCTGGACATATTTGATACCAATGACATCGTTTCTTAGAGACTTCATGTTAATTAGAGACTTTATGTTAAAGATACACAATCTAGTTGAATTATTCAATGAAGGATTTTTCTTTTTTTATTTGAATACCGGATATTAAAATTTTAACCTTATCTTTTGGGCTGCTTTAGTTAATTTTGTCTTACTTTGCGAAATTATATCTAAGGTTAGATTGCAATCTTTGACTTTAGTTTTCGGTATTCTGGTGTATTTTTTTTTTTGTGTGGTACAAGATTTCAAACAAATTGAAAGTTTCTTTGCATTTTAGTCTTTGTTGACTTGTAGCTGTCCAAAGTTTTTATTTAAAACTTCACTTTTTAAGTTATTCTGCCTGAAGGTGCATTTTTACTTTTATCTTTTTCAATTGAACATGGTGGCTAATACACTTCTTTGTTTCGGTTGAATAAAAAGTGTTTTTTTCTTTAATGATAATGGGATTTTTTTAGTGCTTTTCCTTTAAAATTTTCTGGCGACATAATTTTTCTGCGGATATTGATTTATACTCGCCATGATGGTGAGTGTTTTATTTATTTATTTATTTTTTAATGTCTATATATGTGAATGACCAGTTGAGTGTTAATAATGATTAGCTAATATTAATTTGTAGCAAGCTTGACTAATGTTCTTCTCATCCATGTTCCATTTCCATTTGACATCAAGGCATTTTCGCATTGTCAATTTGTCTTCTGTTATTTATGACTGGGGTCTACTACTTCATTCATGCTCTGAGAGGCACTACCCCAGTCATTCGGATAATAGTCTCTGCATACATGACTTTCTCTTCTCATATTTGCCGTATGCTGGCTTTGTCTTTGCATAGGGCTGCCTATCTGCCACCGCTCACTACTGCTGTGAGGGTTTTATTTGTTTCATGTTCTGAATTGAATAATGGTTTTGTAGGTGAACCCAGACGCTTCGCTGTACGCAGTGTTTTGAAGGATGCACAGCATATAGGGCACCGCGAGTGCTCGAGTCTATGACCATGCCTTTCATGCGTTATGATCTATCTATCTTTCAAAACTTTACTGTGTTGAACTGATGTTAGTTTTGTTTTCTTGGTACTTGTCACATGTTGTGATTCTAGTATGACGTGTATTTACTTATGGTACTTAATGGTACTTTATGGAAATTTCAGTTTGTTATTTATATATACAATGGTATAAGCACCGATGCCAATGATGCCACGTGTTTTATAAAGTTCTGGGTTTGGGTTGGGTACTTAATGGGGCATGTTTGATTGTGCTTTCATAAAAGCACTATATATGCTTTGCCTGTGATATGTTGTAGTTTTAGAACATTTTGGACTGCCAATGTTTACCTAAACTACCATCTATCTGCATCGAAGCACAGAAGTTTTGCTTGGGGTTTTCAGTTGACGCTGTAGCCACCTGCCCTTGATGAAGGTGGCTTTGCTAGGCAGTAGAGTTTTAAAAAAGTAGTGCGTTGGTGGAGTAGACCAAGTGCTTTTTAAAAATTATTTTCTAGTTAACGTATATTTTGAATTGGTGTCTGTAGTGTAGGATCAAATGTTGCATGTCTGTGTTTGCTGTTTGGAAGCTTGGCATCAGTATTTGCATGTATAAAGAATCTTTTTCTATTTTGAATGTATAACTGTCTTCTTTTTTATTTATTTTTTGATAACCAATACATTTAGGTGAAAGAGGGTTAGGTTTAAGATTTATATTTAATAAACCAAGGATTCCATCAGATTAGGCATTCAAATGGTTTATTCGGTGGAATATGATATGATGCTTCAGGAATTAAGGTTATGGATTGTGATATGTTTAAGCTTTGATTATTAGCTATATTTACTATTACCTACAATGTTAGGGAGTTTCGATTTGTTGCGAACAACTTATGCTCTAGCCGTTTCTTGGCCCAATCATGTATGGTGTGGTAAGCACCGACATGTTTCGCAATTTGTATTTATCGATTCCTATAATGTTGGATTTTAAAAAGTGTGCATATGTTGATCTTCTGCCTTTTTCCAATACTGTTTTCACCTCACAAAGTTCCGTGTAGTTGTTCACAAGTTTGGTAGGCTAAATTATCAATAACTAATACATTGTTTTTTTAAATAAATACTTTTATTCTACAAATGTTCATACACATTTTCTTAAACAATAGTATGCATCATCAATTGTTCGATTAGTTAGCACTGCTTGTATAGCAATAAACACAATCCAGTATTTTTGCTCTATTCAATCTGTTATAGAATGCTCAATCATAGTCCTGTCCATTGGCTTATAAGTAAAATGTTATAATTTTTCTTTTATATTAAAAACTAGTAATTTTAGTTATTTTTCGCCACAGAGAAATTGAAGGAGTGGGGAAAATGATCCCTTTCCAAGCTTTAAACACGGTGCAATTTTTAGGGAGAGCCTACATCACCACTAAGGTTATAGACAATTTTTCCTTTTATAGATCAAAGGATACACTTTAATCGTAATTGCTGTATGGTATTGCTGCAACATCGTCATTGCAGATCCAATAAAATGGTTAGAAAATAGATAAAAAAAAGCAATAATTGTTGTTCACTACAATTAAACAAGCACAATTATCCAAGTTTCTTGTAATATTTGTTCGTGCTAAATAATACTTTTTCAGGGACATGCTACGTATATTGGGTTATTCAGGAAATAAAAATCAGAAATCAATTAAAAAAATTGTATATTAATTAAAAATACACCCATTAAGATTTTTTATTTTTAAATATTTGCTTGTAAATGATATAACTGGTATTTTAAGGTACTCGTTAATAAAACCTGACAAAAAAAAACCTGAGACGTATACTAAACCTCTTGAAATAAAAATGCAAACGAAGAATTTACAAATATGATTCAATAATTTATTAAGACATGATTGTGGAATAACAAATATGAATTTCTTTTAGGTAGGGAACAAGACCTTAGCCAAGTAATTTCTTTTAAAGTAATTGAACTTCTATAATAGAAGCACACTCAATTAGAAGCTGAAAAAAATTGTACTTATCCCAAATAATAAACACTATTTTTCTTCTCTTTGGAGAGGGCCACCAAACTCACCAAAAATCCATATTTTATGAATAACATCATGGAACCGTAGGACCACAATTATACGATTTCCAACATCGATTCCATGTATTGATCTTCACTTTTAAAACGAGTCAGAAAAATAATGTTTATGATATTTGAACTTTATGTTATACAAACATAACCAAATTGAATACTTCAAAGCTATGATGGTTGACCATTTTGTGTGCAAGTACAGCAAGGCATGGTTGCAATCAAAATCAAACAAATTTCAATATCATTGTTATGTTGACATCTCAACTGTTCATCATGGCCCTCTCCCACATAATAATTAACTGAACATAATCAACAAAAGTTTCATTCAACATGCAAAAACATGATCAAGATATTTGGTCAAGTCTACATGAAATATAAGTGTATCTGCTATTAATTTCTTGGAATATGTTGAAGATGCTATGTTGAAGGTGCCTTGAAATTTCTCGGAACAATAAAGTGGTATTAATCAAACATAAATATCCAACTTTTTTAGCTCCTAATAGATGAGGATGGAAGAGGAGGACATGGATATTAATTAGTTCTAAGTATTCAACCAACACATGAAAAGAAAAAAAATTGAAACAATTGACATCAAACCGACAATATCATGTGCAAATTCGATGATCTATTGGATTGAAAATCACTTTTGATACTCACATATCCATCCCCTTCTGTCTCATGTAAAATTGATGGAGATGTTTGAGGCCATCCATTTTGAATAATATATAATAAGAAGATGCCTTAATCTCTCTTCCTCCAATTTCTTTTGTTCCTTTTTATTTGTCCCATTCACTGACAATTTGAATGTTTAATTTCCTATTTTTTAGATGCTTCTATCAACTCTGAATTACCCTTTTTCCATTAAAAAAAGAAGAAGTTAATAAACATATAATGAAACGCGTAGAAGATGGGGTACATACCAATATAATACACAAGTCCTTTTGAGAATTGAGAGCATCATCACATATGAAAATTTGTACTTTGAAAGTGATGCTTTTATGGAACATTTCGAAAGTTTGAATTTAGGGTAACATTATAGTTAGGTAATATATAAGAGAATCCCACCCAACTCTCAAACCATAGCATGTTGTATAAGTTATTCAATTTCATCATGAAACTTTGATTAAATATACTTTTTCATCACTCAACTTTGAACCTTTTTTTTCTTCTTCAAATCCAAAATTTTAACCTCTATAGTTTCTATAATTGATTTTTTTTTTTATTTTTACATCCAAACTATGTCAAAATATATGTACCCTTTAGAAGAAAAACACACATGTGATGTACTTTTTTTTTCAAAGGTTTAATTAGTCGGATGGTACTCACTTTCGTTCGGATGTGTCAGTTTGATACCCACTTCTAAAAAGGTGTCAATCGACACTTCTAAAAAAGTGTCTCAATTAGGTCTCTTTCGGACAAAAATGATTAAAGCCGTTAACTTTATTTATGACGCTTACCACTAAATTTTAATATAAATATCAATACTTAATTTTGTAAGTCATTTTAAATATTAATACCGTTGATGTCATTAATAATTTTTTGTTGAAAAGAACCTGATTGAGACATCTTTTCAAAAGTTGGGACTCGATTAAAACATTTTTAAAAGCGGGTACCAAACTGACACGTCCGAACGAAAATCGATATCATCTGACTAATTAAACCTTCTTCGAATAACAAAAGTATAAATATTTCTCATGTAAGTAGTCTTGTCACAAAAACAATTTTTGAAATAAAGGGTGAGAATTTTCCTAAAGAAAGAGGAAGTACAACAAGAATAAAGAAGAGTGTGGAGGCCCAAAGATTGGGCAAGGAAAGTGACATTTATGGCTTCACTTTGAAGAAGCAATTCAGGTGCCATAAGCGTTAATCCCAAGCTATATAAATACACATAAGTTTGAGAATGGTTGATGAATGATTATTATTATTATTGTGGGATCTTCCATGACCGTAAATTATTAGAAAAATAAGTATATATTAAGCATGATATTTTTGGAAATATAAATTGGTTATAATCTTAAACTTAAAGTTAAGGCATGAACTATGTACAGTGGTTAGTGGTTGGATTTGGCCCTACCCACTTTGAGTATGTATGTATTTATTGATGGCATGTGTTAGTGGATGAAATTTCCTTTTAGCTACCGAAAAAAATGGCTTTTGTCCTCTGCCTTTAACCCACCTAATAACGACAGGGCTATGCAAATGGTTTATCATTTTTTTTTCTCTACATTTAATTCTTGGTTTATGGCTACTCATGCATCTATTACAATCAATAATAACATTCATAATTCAGAAACTATAGCATAAAATATGATGAATCTTTCCAAGAAGAATTAATCATGAAGATTCTATAATCACCAAACTTGACTCAAATGTATATAAAGAAAGAATTAGTACTATCTTCAACTTAAAACAAACATAAGAAAATCAATTTATAAATTTTGAATACTTAAACTTACATCTAAATTTTGAACAAAATATAATAAACAAAGAAAAAGAAAAAATCATTGACAATTTTTGGGCATCATAAAACAATTTTCTTACATGATTTTTCTTACCACCATAAAGAAATGAAGTATTTCAGTTGGGTGATGAATAACATGTGTTGAAAAGCTAAATTGAGTACTAAAATACATTACTTTATTTTTTATTATAATTTTTTATCTATGAGATATTATTTGAGTGAGTGATTTGAGCTAAATTCGATTTCAAATATAAGCTACTGTTAGTTTATACTATTATATAATTTTCTAGTTCGTTTTAATAACTTTTGTGTAAAGTGTAATATATTTTATAGCTTTTAATTTAGTTTATTTAATTATAGGGTTTCTACAATAAAAATTGGAGACTGTGCTTATAACTGGTAAACGGTATAAATACAACAATTGAACATTGAACATCTAATTTAAGACTCTTTTTTTTTTTTTCTCTTTTCATTTATTTTTAGTTATTGAGACATTTGTCCCTATCTTTCGAAATAATGAGGGTTTGAATGTTGTTAATTTCTTTATGAGACCCTGCATGGAGGCAAATCTATAATATATCAACCTCATGGCCTAAACCTAAATTAACCAAAATCATCTACGATGAATATTAGGGTAATTTAGCAATATATTCAGAAAGTTTGGAAGAAATTGGTGGTTTAAAGGGTCAACTGTAACAGTTGAAGCCTCATTCCCTATTCTGTATTATCTTTGTCAGTCACTCTGCATATAGTAAGACACCAACATGTACCACCAACTCATTAATTCTTCTTATTCATATATCCTTTTCACTTCAAAATTCTGCTTCAACATAGTTTTTTCATGATGGAGCTTCCACATCTGTGAAGTTTTTGGGAAATAGTTTCATTAATGATTGACCAAATTAAAATAACTAGGTTAAGTTAATAACTTGTATCATTCTCTTATTCAGTTTTCTTTGTGATTTTGAAAATTCAAGTATGAATCTAAATTTCTCTCATGTAAGAAAAAGTTGAACATAAAAAGAATGATTAAATATGTTTTTATCTCTTAAGTTTCAATGAATTTTAGAATTAGTCCATTTCGAAACTTTGGACCAATTTAGTCCTTCATCTTTCAAAATACGTGAATTTAGTCATTTTAATCAAATTTTGTTGGGTTTATTTGATATTTCCTACGCATTTCAAGATTGTATTTGAATTGTTTATACTGTTTGACACATTTTTACTTTTATGTTAAGTTAAATATTATTATGAAATGCGCTTGAAATGTCAAATAAAATTAATAAAATTTGATTAAAAGGACTAAATTCACGTATTTCGAAAGATGAAAAACTAAATTGGTCCAAAGTTTCGAAATGGATTAATTCCAAAATTCACTAAAAGTTAAGGGACCAAAAACATATTTAACCCTAAAAATAAAGACTCGTAAACTCATTGTCTCAAGGTTCGGATAAATATCGTGTCAGTTCCTAATATGAATTGGACTCGTGTTTCATTAGTGTTGTATCTCTCAGATAAATAAATCTTTTGTTAAAAGATCCATCGTGATCTATCTACTCAGCTCCAAAATCAATGTTGGGTTTTGTAATTAGGTGTGAGTAATGGAATTTGGTAAGTGGTTTATAATAGGAATGTGGTAGTTTTGAAGGCTATGGATGGAGACATAGATAGGTTAATTGTGGTAAGAAATAAGAATGGAGTTGTTGCCACTAATGATCTTGAGAGCTACATCATATCGGTGGTCTCCACTAGGCGGCGTCTTGCCTCTTTCAATTACAAATCCATCTCTCTTCATCTCATTTCTCTCTTTTCAATTCATGCTACATGGAATCAACCCTCTTCTTCCTTTTTTAACTTTAATAATGACAAAAATAAGTAGTGAAATCTATGTGAATATGGGTCCCCATAGTTTGGCAAATATTGCTCTTCATCTTGCCCTTCACATGTCAAACAACCTCATGGAACTTATATGGCTTCAAGTTAAAATGAGTCATTTCAATTAATTCGACTCATCAAAGGCTATTTTTCTTTTTATGAAAATTTTATTTTGTAAGCTATCTATGGAGTGATTTAATCATATTTTACTATTCCAATTTATTTTATATATTTATTATAATATATAATAAAAATAGATCATTCAAATTCATCTTTTTACAATAATACAAATTAATGAAACTTTACTGACCGAACTAATATTAATAATGTTATAGTATTTCAAAAGATCAAATTTTTAACACTGATAATAAAAAGTAATGGGTTAAATATCATTTTAGTCTCTTAACTTTCAGTGAATTTTGAAATTATTCTATTTCGAAACTTTGGACTGATTTAGTCCTTCATCTTTCGAAATACGTGGATTTAGTTATTTTAATCAAATTTCGCTTTAATGTTAAGTCAAATACTATTATGAAACGCGCTTGAAATGTTAAATAAATTTAACAAAATTTGATTAAAATGACTAAATCCACGTATTTTGAAATATGAAGAACTAAATTGGTCTAAAGTTTCAAAATGAAATAATTCCAAAATTCACTAAAAATTAAGGACAAAAAACATATTTAACTCAAAAGTAATAAACAATTACAATAAAATGTGATAAGAAATTATAAAAGATTACATACCAATTCACCTTAAACTCGTTTCATGCATAAACTAAATGAGTCAACATTATTTTTTATAACACAACTTCGAAATTAAATTTGACTCATACTTGTAACTACTCTTGAGATGATTCGTCTTTTTTTCATTTTGACATCTCTATTAACATTTCATTATATGATTCACCCCTCTTTCTCACTCCATATATCTCTATGTATGGTATATCTATATATAACATTGGGTGGCATGCAAGATAAGTAGGTAGGTGATTGAGGAATATTTTTGAGGACGGCACACACTTTTGAGGGAAGGTATGTGTGCATGCACTTTTGTTGTGATAATGGCACCATGCTTACCTTCTCAATTACTCTTTCTTTGCCTTTTTCACTTCCACTCACTTCCTACTCATCTATATATCAATATCACAAATAGTGTGGTGTGTATGAAGACCATTCCATGAATATCTAGAAGATATATACATTTTTTTGGAAGTGAAAAGATAAAGTTTTATGTATGTTAAAGGTGATTTTATAATCTCTACAACTTATAAAATATAAATACATTTTCCAATAAATATAACCAAAGTTAGTTTGATAAATGTATTTTTTAATAAAATCAAAATAATTAAAATCATTATAATGAAATGAAGTGCTTTTATGTATATTTTACCATAAAAAGACTATTAATGTACAATTTACTATATTTCTAGAATAAAAAAAACATGTCTATCTTAGTCTGAGGAGGGTGAAGGAAAAAAAAACAGAGAATTTTTAATGTAAAAAACATTCAGATTTTAATGAGTGATAAATGTTAACGTCATCTAACAAAATAGATTAAATTATTTTTGTTTAACAAATGTTGTGATTCAATTAAATAAAAAAATATAAAGACTAAAATAATTATAAACTTAAATATAAAAATCAAATTATTAATTAATTTAATCTGTGGTAATTAATTGAAAAATTGATATCATAATAATTTTGAAAATATTTAATGAAAGAAAAATAAAAAGAAAAACTTATGCGTAGAAAATACTGACTTTGCATATTTAATTAATAATAGTACATATGAATAGTGAAAAAACCAATACAGTTTTAGGGTAACATGAAAGGATGAAATTGTTGCATACTATATTATAAGCAGTTTTTTTATCATGAAAAAAAAAATCGTGAATAAAAAAACCTTTGGGACTAGAGATGACAATGGGTCAAGTCGAATATGAATAGTGTTTATCCGCAACCCGACTCGCAAAAAAAAAAAATCTATCCGTTACCTGTTCGTTTATCTGTCAGGTATCCATTTAAAAAATATTCGTAGATTTTTTTAAAATTTGTGGATATTTCTGAATACCCGCAAATATTTAAAAATATATATTTTATAAATTTTTTAATATAAAATTATAAAAATAAAATAAAGTATAATTAAATTAAATTAAATTTTAATTTTAATTAAATTTACCCTAATAAAATATAATTTTAATTAAATTTAACTTAATAAAATATAAATTAAATTTAAATTTAAATTTTTTACGGGTAACCGGTACCCGCGAGTACAGATAGTATGATATTCGTACCTGACCCATTTATAAACGGATATTAAAATATTCGATACCCGCAGATAATAAATACCCGCGGATACTAATTTTCCGTTACAGATTTTATTCGCGAATATCTGCGGGCGCGGATATTTTTGTCATCCCTATTAGTTTAGTGTATTGTAATTACGATTAGTGAATAATTAAAACCTATGAGAAAAAGTAGACGTTAATTAAAGAGACTGCATAAGAACATCTCTAGATGTATTAAGCTGTCCTTTTCTCTTTGCCACTTCCATTTCTATATTTTAATAACATGCAAGCTTCTGATGAATTTCGTATCATATTTTTTATTGAGTCTTAATTTTTTAATGATTCTGGGTTTGAATTAACTTCAATTGATGATGACAGATAGCAAGTAGTATGCATGGTATTTGTTGTTATTTTAATGTCGGTATTAAGAGATATTTGACTATGGATTAATAATAGATAATATAGATGATAAACTTTTGCATAATCTTTAATCATAGTAGAATGGTTGGTAATATTAAATTGACACTTTTGTTTGTGTCAAGTGTCAAGTGACTCACCCGATGAATCTTTGCCTTTAAGTATTGGCAAAAGGTTGTGTAATTACTTCATAAAAGTATATATTTTTTTTTAAGTTTTGGATAAAATTAATTTTGAATCATTCAACGTAACTGAGATATGTATTCAAATTAAGTTTAGTTTTCAATTATATTTCAACTAGGCTAAAACAACTTTAAATATATACCGATAATGAACCTATTTCCAATTTGACACGAAATATATATTTTGATAAAATAAATATAACTTTTATTTTATAATGTTTGTGATGATTGATTTTAAATTATATATAACATAATCATTTGAAGAACTTAATCAAATGATTAGACCGTGTAATAAAATGGAATAAAAGATTGTTTATTTATATTAATAATTTTTTTAAGAGGTTTGAAATTATGTAATATTACCTCCATGTAATTCACGTAAGTATTAATATATTTTTAACTCAAAATCTTAATGTAATAAATTTTTTGACTTAGATTCACTCTTAAATTTTTTCAACAATTTTCTTTTTAAGAGTAAGCTTTTCACATGAATATATTTTCTCTTTAATGTATAGTGACTTTAACTTATACCGATATTGTTGTGGTTGTAGTGTTGTTAGTTGCATTGTTGTTGTTACATCAATCTAAAATTAGTCACTAAAATAATTAAAAGTTTCAATACCACTGACGGATGGGTTTTTTCTTTTATTGGAAAGATTTATTAGAAAGATTACATAAATATGACATCAATTTAACACCAATAAAAATTGACATTATTTTGAAATTTTTTTTTTTTTAAATAATGAGTTTATGCATTGTCTCATAGTGTATAAAAATGCTTTATTTCAACTTTGTTCGTATGTTTTTTTTCCTTCTTATTTCTTATTGTTGAAACTCCAAAATATTTATTTGTATATATAGGAGAAAGACGCAGTATTTTGAATTATGTTTTTTACGAATAGATGTGATAATTTTGTTTAATGATAAAACAAAACAATTGACGAATTAACTTAGTTACGGGAAGTTTCTTAAATGGATAGTGGAAGGCATATGCATAATGCAATCATTCATATTTCAAAGTTTGCTGTGTAGTTTTTTATCCACAATAAAGCATTCGAATGAAAAACTAATGATTTTGGTTGGAAAACTTGTGTTGGATTCTTCCCAACATAAAATTAAATAAACACACACACTTGGAGTGTTTTGAAGCACTTCGCCTCGAGATATGCACATATAAATGAGATTACATTCGTGAAACTTCTTGTACAATAGAAGAAAAGTGAGATAAAATTATTGATGCGATAAAGTTTTACAAAAATATAATGTAAATGATAATTTTGTTTCTTTCTTCATATATTTTCATACGAGAGGTTTTTATATAAGTAAACTTAATTAAGTTTTAAATATTTTATAAATTTTGATATTTTTATTTAAGTTTATATTAATTTTTTTAATTTATTAAGCGTTTAAAATTATTTTTGTTTCTGTATAAGTACTAGTTTTCCTGCCATGAAACGCACGAGTTTTTTTTTTTTGAATATACTTTTTTTATTGTTTTAAATTAATCTAAGTTTTTAAATACAGTTGAAAAAAGATATTAGAATATATCGTAATAAACTATATGTGTTATATGTAATAATTATGTATTGGACGTAATAAATTTAGAATATATTGTAAAATGAATATTTTTTTTAAAAATATATGATAAACCATCTTTTGTAAAGATCCTGCTGTTTATTATTGGTAATGTGTAATTTGAATAAGAGAATCAACACCACGGGTAAAATTTATATTTTTGATAATTGTAGTTAATCAACTTCATTATCATTGAACAATAGAATAAATTTGAAAAAACTCACAAATAAGAAGTGACGTACTTATAGGTGTGTCTTTGTTAAAGAATTTTGAAAATTTCTTTGTAGACAATATTTTTAGTTGTGTTTGTCAAGTTTCCACTTTTATCTAGAATAAATATTTTAAGTTTTTTCTTTGTTTTTACTTTAGAAATAGCAATGTATAACTGTTCATGTATGAATATTAGACGTGGAAGATAAAGTTCAATTTTAGAAAAAGATTGATTTTGACTTTGTTGATTGTCATTGCAAAGTATAATGATATTGAAAATTGTCTTATTTGAAATTTAAATGGCAAACTTGAATAAGAAGGAAGTAAATACATTATTAGGATAAAAATTTTGTCACCAATGTTTTTTCAGTAATTACAATTGCAGAAATGACATTCTTCTTTACATGATTAACTTGCAATCTTGTGTCATTGCAAAGACTATTTGCTTGATCTATATTTCTCAAAAGCATAATTGGTATACCTATTTTTAACTTTGATCAATAATTTGAAATACATGAACATTTGAGTATTTTATGTCATTGTTATTCTTATTTGTTGTGTCAATTTGTCACTCAATTTGTGTTGTTCCTTATTAATCTCTTTTAATTTGTTAGTCAACTCATTCTTAAAAGAAAAGAAAAAAAGTAGGTTAGTTAGTGAGTTAAAAGAGATTAAAAAATAAATTAACGGATTGATCAATGAGTTAGAGATGAAAAAAAATAAAAACAACAATTACGTCATTTCGTTGAAAAAAAATCAAACAATAAAATAATCAAGAAAAAATAAAAAAAAATTAAACACAATAAAATAAATTTTTTAATATTAATTATTTATAAACTTAAAAATTTTGAGGACTTAGTTCTTTCTAATTTTAGAAAGTAATAAATCATCAGAAAAATTAAATTAAATCCACCTATTATTACAAATTTAGAGGTCAAATCCATAAGGTAAAAAAAATGTAAGAACCTTTACGTATATAAAACATATCTAATGCAAAAGTTAGGTGAAGAAGTAACTTTAGCACTGTAACATCATCTTCAAGAATTCTAGTAAGATACTCAAACAAAAGAGATTCGAAAAGAAGAAACAAGAAGTTAAGAAGCAAGAAATGTTGAAAATTCATTCTTCAAAATCTCATCTCCTTTTGTGTTTGGATTGACATATAATAAATCGAATTTAGTTATTAGTAAGTAATCCAATATAAGGTTTTGAATTATTAACAAGTAATTCATAACCATGTTTTTAGTTCGAGATGATACTATAATTTTATTTTGGGTTAAATACGTTTTTAGTCCTTCAACTTTAAGTGAAAATTAGAATTAGTCATTTTTTGAAACTTTGATCCAATTTAGTCTCTCAACTTTAAAACTGCGTGAATTTAATCTTTTTAACCCAATTTTATTAAGTTTATTTGATGTTTCGAACGCACTTCATGATAACATTTGAGTTGTGTATACCGTTTGACACATTTTTACTTCAATGTTAACTAAGAAACTACCATAAAACACATTCAAAATGTTAAATAAACTTAAAAAAAATTGGTTGAAAGGACTAAATCTACGCAATTCTAAAATTAGAAGACTAAATTAAGTCAAAGTTTCGAAGATGAACTAATTCTAATTTTGACTTAAAATTGATGGACAAAAATATATTTAACCCTTATATTTTTTATATAGTTTGTCTCATGTTTTGTTGATACTAGATTTTTATTGGTGTGTCTCCTTGTAAAAAATAAACTTGTATTTAGTTGTATAAAAATGTAAATAACATAGGAACTTAGGACCACCCTAATCATGACCCCAACATTATTTACTATATCTTGGATGGTTTCTCGAAAGGATTACACTTAAATTGCATATTTTATAACAATTGGATGCACCAAATTAATGATGTTTTTTTATGCATCCCTATGCAGTGGTAGCAGTATATTATAGATTGAATAGAACATTCTAATGCAAAGTTAAATCATTGATTGCAGTTGAATTCACTATTTATTATTACACCTAACATCAATTTGGAATCCCGTGAAGAGGATTAACCACCCATTATTCTATGCAAATTTTTATTCTTTTCCTTTTTCACCAATCATTGAACCTATTTTATTTCAGCCCTCAATGGCCAAGTTTACAATCAAAATAATTAGGGTCACTTTTCCCGAAAAACAAAAAAATAAAGTGCAAGTTGTTCTCATCAATATTTTGGCTTTTGATCCAACCCTGTTATATATGTGTGCAATTATTTGTATAATTTGTTAGATTTAGGTATTTATCAGTTTTCGAACAGTAGTTTCAAATAAATGGTCTTCAAAGTTTGACATTTTAAAGCATTTTTTTGTTTGTCAAAGTGAATGATGATAGATCTTGTTTGAAACACTCGTGATATATTGTGGACTTTCTCTGTTCAGCTTTTTTGTTCGTCCTATCACTAGATTTCTTACGTAGTTCCGTACACATTTTTCCTTTCTTTTTCTCTGGTTTAGGTATAGTGGTTTAGACCGTTTCTTACTGTAATTGTTTCTTATGTAATGTTACTTTTCTTGGACATAGACAAGAAAATTTTTAATAATTAGAAAGAGAGTTTTAGCTCGTAACAAAATTAGTTTGTAAAGTTATGATCGTTTATTTATACTATAAGTTGGTCTTAGTTTGATGTAAGATATACTTTTCTCACATCTATATATGTACATCTTATAATAGATGATTTAATATTAAATTTATTATAGTAAATGATACAATAAGTCTAATAAATCTTGTTAAAATAAAATTTGATATTATATTAAAAAGTGAATTTAAGTTTAATTCATTTTTACATAATTATTGTAAGGTGAGTATTGTTCTATTGTCCCACTTGTATATTATAAATGATTAAATATTTTTTAGTCTTTATATTTAAATATAAAATTAGAATTTGTTCATCTCTCAAACTTTGATAGATTTTAATTTTCAAAAACTTTTAAATAAATTGATATAATTTTTTATTATCTAATGATGTTAATTTTTGTGTGTGTGTTATTAAACAGTGTTCCAGACTGATATTTGAGTTGGAATGTTTCAAAACTGTAAACAATTCAAATGTCATATTAAAACATATTTAACTCGTTGAAACTTTAATGTAGTTGAATTATGAAGACTATATTTATTAGTTTTTAAAGTTTGACGACCAAAATGTATCAAGATTAAAAATATTGACGAATTTCAATTTTATATCAAATTTTAAGACAAAAAAATATTTAATTTATTATAAATTAGTCTGATTTTTAATTGATATAAAATTTGGCATTGAAATCTGAATAAACTGAATCTTTGTACTCATAAATATAAAAAAAAAATGCAACAATTTTTATATCATATATAACTTAATGACAAAGTAAAAACTTAATAATTTAATATCAGATTGATCTTATTAATATGTAATTTACTGAAATATTAGTTCTTACTTATTTAAGTTTAATAATAAAACCGTATATCATAAGCATACATGAGTTTTAGATTTTCTTCTTTTAAAATTATAGTCCCATAAAAAGTAATTCTTACATGTTTTTTACACAGAAAGACTAAATTGAAGTTTTTGTTCTTTTATGAAAATAATGTGATTATTTTCATATTTCAGTGATCAAAATGATTATCTAACCTTAATTATTTATAGGAAACAATTTTTCCATAATTCTTCAATACATAAAAGTTGCCGAAGCTTCTGTACATTTAATTTGATGAATATTGTATGGTTGAACTTAACTTTAAATATTCGAAGTTATAATTATTTTTTCTAGTTCAATTAATGGTATAAAACAATGTATGTGCACCTAACGTATTTTTATTAGAAAACATGTGAAACAATGCATTATGCATATTCTAAAATACTGTTTAAGTTTCTTCAGAGAAATGCTTATGACAACTAACAAATCGTACACTTAACTCTCTCTGTATTTCGAAGACATTATTAGGGAGACATGATTTAGCTATGATTTATTAAATACTTGAATTATTATTCAAAAATGGAAAATGTTTTTTCTTTCACTTTATCGACAAACTAATAGTTACACATTAAATAATGTTGTTTTAAGTGTTAAAATACACATTAAGCGGTTATAAGTAAATTAACTGATATCAAAATTAAATTTTGAATTATTGAATGTAAGTAATTGTATGTCTAAATTCATCCTAAAGATAATTTTTATGTTAGAATTATGGAAGTGTTAAAAGATGTATAATAGAAACAACATTTTTTTTACTTATACAAGTAAACCGTTTGACATTTTTTAAACTAATAATAAATCTAGCACGACCATGTTCAAAGAATAATAATTTTAACAAGTTTGCTTTTTATCACGATTGGGAATCCAAGTGTGAGTTTAAGTCTCATATCACGTCAAAATGAGAAAGTTGATCACTATATAAGAATCAAGACCCGTGAATCCATTAACTTAAGGTTTTGGGTTAAAAGTGATATCAATGCTTTATGTAATTTAACTCAGGTCTCATTGGTGTTTGTTCTCCCCAGTAAACCTTTTCTGTAACAATCACAACACGAAAAAGTTAGACAAAACATTGCACAGTAATAAATTAAAAGAATTGAAGAAATATAAATAAGGTAACCAAATTTAAACACATGCATATGAATAATAAAGAAAATTAAAAAATATTGACTTGTGAATCTTATTGAACAATTGATTAGCACACTAAAAATATGGTGTAAAAAAATGAAATAAATTATTGGAATGTAACTTTATTAATTTTTCTAACATGTAATCACCATTCACTTCTAACTTATCAAGATTATGTCATCATCAACCTATGAATTTATTCAAAACATTAACAATCTCTTCAACAAAAGAGTCTAAGTTCCTCGAATTTCTTGAATTAGTGTAGCTAAAGTACTTTGCATTTAGCAAAAAAAAGTTTGAGTTTTACCAAACTTCTTTGCCACATAGAAACTGTTGATTGTCTTCTCTAATTTTCTCTAATTTGTAACTCAATAATTTTCCGATTATGATTGAAATTATAAGATCATACAATTAGTTCAATTTTCTAATTGGATCTTCACAAACATTAAATATTAAAAAAAATAACATTTTTAATTGAATAATATATAAAAAAAATTGGTATAATCTTTATTTGAGAAAAAATTTCCAAGATATGTATATCTCTTATTTATGAGACTAGACTGTGACTGGCCTCATAACGAATAGTGTAAACTCAATAAATTGTATTAAAATAGATTTAGATATTATATTAAAATGTGAATTAAGTCTAACTTATTATTAAACAATTGACTAATAAAATCACAAGTTTTCTTATTGACATTATGTAAAATTAACTTCATTTTTAATCAATGTACATCTTTAACTTAAAATTTTTGTCTAAAGTCTCATTTTCTAGCAGGAGCATACTAGAAATAAAGACTAATTAAAATGATTGTAGTTAAAATATTCCTAAATGAATATATAATCAACAATTATAATTTTTTAAATATTCTTCATTTAATATATTTTTATTTTATTAATTTATATTTTCAAATTAGTAAGACAACGCATCATATGAGAAAAACATTTAAATAGGATAAAATTATAATGTGAATACACAAAAAAATATTCTTATAAAATAAAATATTTCTTAATTGAGTATAATTTCAATTCTTTTTTTATTAAATAAATATTCTTTTATAATTATATTTTTTTATACACATAAAATCGTTGAGAACATGGGCACACACCAGTTATCGTACAATAAGTTGCTTTTGTCAATTGCTATTATATGTGTTAGCAAATCTTCTTGTCACATTAGTTTATCATTTTTGAAAGAATATTTTCATTAACTGCAATATTAGTGTGGCATCTTAATCAATTTTATTTTGTTAATGAACGATCTTTCCTAGTTATATATTTCATCTATTGTCTAAAGTCTCATATTAACTAAAGATAAGACAATTTCATAATATATAAGTGAGGTGCAAATCTCACCTTACAAGTCGGTTATATGGGGTTGAGTTAGACTTAAAACTCACTATATCTTGATGAGAAGAAGTGTGTTGAAAGTCTCACGTAAACTATAATATTTATAAGACTGTTTTATAAATCCTGAGCATAAAACTGTTTTATAAAAGACCAGGCAAACTCAAATCAACAAATTATTAGTATCTACAAAAGATTTAAAACTAAACTTGAAAAGAGGAAAGTCGTTCCAAAAAAGAATGCATAAAGAAAAACTGTAAAGAAGGAAAATTGAAAAAAGAGAAAGGAAGTAGTAAAGAGGACAAAGGGTGAGAAGTGAGAAAAGACTAATTGATTTGATGTAATTGTTGGCATGTTGTTAGCATGATGAAGAAAAGAAGGTGTAGCATGACACTTGTTAAACAATTTTGGTACTGTTTTCTTCTTTGGTAAAGACGAAAGTTGTAGCTCAAATTTGAAAACTCAGATTCAAGAAAAAGGTGTGTAATATATAGTTGTTGTTGTGATGATTATCAGAGTTTGGTTTAAGAAAAAAGTGTGGTTATGATTAGGAGACATTTAAGCTACGAAAGAGGAAAAGAGAGAGAAAGAGAAAAAGGAGAAAAGATGTGTGTAGTGTGTAGAAACAAGTTGGGGTGAGTCGGTGTGTGGTTGGTTCCCTAGGGTAAGACAACTCACCCCATTCCACACTTATCAAATATGTTGTACAGTTCCAATGTGTCACTACTCTATAAATTTTTGAAAGGTTCAATTTGGTATTTTTATTTTTTAAAATTGATCAATTTAGTACTTTCTATTATACTCTAGTTTACTTCATTTATATAGTAGTGAAGTGTCAATGTGCAACAAATTAAATAACTAATCTTAATACTATATTGAATACACATGGTCAAGAAAACATGAAAAGAGAGACTAAAATGATGTTAACTACACCCAACAAACAAACCAACACAATTAACAACTTCATTCATGTTTCTATTGCATAATGACAGCTTACTAGTGTACAAACAACGTTAACAAAAATATAATGGGAGATACTAAATTGAACCACTTTAAAAAAAATAAGGATATCAAATTGCATCTTTCAAAACTTCAGAGACCAAATTGAACATTCCAAAAATTCGAGAATCAAATTGAACCAACTCAAAAAATTAAAAGACCAAATTAATAATTATACCTTACAAAATTTATTAACGTATAAGTAGTGACGAAATCTACGTGTATATATATGTGTATGGACAAATACAATTCCTAATTTTATTAAAATTATTACTAAGTATAAGAAAAAAAAAATTATATTTCTAATCTTATATATTTTTCCCCTTCAGCATATTATTCCACTGACATAAAATCTTATATCCATAAATGTGGAGAAAGAGGTAAAAAATAGAAGAACATGAGTGGTATAAGAGCACAGCGAGATCTCTTCAGAACAAATATCACATTACAATATATTTAGGTTTCACTTTTATAGTGTTATGGAAAATATTGAAGTGTTTGAATTTTATAAGATTAGTTTTTAATGAGTTTCTAAAGTAGGTGGATGTTTTAATATACAATAACCATTCGTTTAAGTTTGTATTTTAAATTTGAAAGTTTGATATAGACTTATAAAATTTTAAGAGTCATATTATAATGTGAAATATTATGAGTTATATAATAACGATATGAAATATTATGAATATTGAAAATTTTTAAAATTATAAAAATACGAAAGATATAAGAGATGTGTTACAATGACAACTTGTTATTTTATTTTATTCATATAATTTTTATATCTATCTATTTATCTAGATTCACACACACACACACACATATATATATATATATATATATATATATATATATATATATATATATATATATTATAAAAAAATATATAGAAAAATAATATTTATAATTTTTTTAAAATAAAAATATAAATATATATATATAAAAATATT
>Ga0099822_1002672_pt1 | contig 22343 bp, 12 predicted proteins | sample CowpeawhiteBW_FD_76839 | JGI IMG/M metagenome (GOLD analysis project Ga0099822, IMG submission 76839) | Root nodule microbial communities of legume samples collected from California USA - Cow pea white BW | ecosystem: Host-associated > Plants > Roots > Nodule | place: USA: California | collected... | reverse complement strand
TTTCTTAACCGAATCAATTATGTTATTATATATTGCATTCCAGGGCTGTTTTTGTGTTGTGATAATAGATCATTGTTGTTGTACAGATGTGAAAAAATTCAAAATTAAAATCTGACTGATTGGACCAAAAAGTATACAGATCAGAAAAAACTGGCGGGCCAGCCCGCCAGCCCGCGGGCCGGGCCCAAAAAAGTAGCCCGTTTTACCATGTCGGGCCAGCCCGACCCGTTTAATACGGGCCAAAATCGGGCCGGGTCAAAACGGGCCGGGCTGGCCCGTTTTGACACCCCTAGGCTTCGTATACCGTTTACCTTTTCTTCACCGTATTGTGTTTATGTCCGTTTGTTGTTATTACCTTTTCTTTACCGTATTCTGCTGACGTCGTTTGTTGTTGTTATGCTTATAGTTTTCGCAAGTATAACCATCAACACTACTGGACAATGTCTCCTTTTTACAGTATTTTGTACGGATTATATTACTAAGACCTCGTAATATCAGAAAAGTACATTACAATCTTAGATTTATGATGCTTTTAACCAATGCTTACATGATGTATAACAGATATTTTTGTAATTGCTTTATCTATCGATAGAATGTTAACTCTTGATATAAAATAGGAATTTTATAATCTTAATGATTTTTATTTCACTTTAAATAAAGATTGTTCTCCATATTTTTGTCTTCGAAAAAATACTTATTTTTTTTCAATATATAGGTAGTAGGTGAAGGTACCGTGAATGTTTATGCACTAATTCACTCTTCTGTTTACCTTGTTTAGGTGGCTATGACAACTCCCTAACCCTAACCCTCACAATCACCGTCACCGTCACCCACCGATCGTGATTCTTGCATGCACTCCTCATAATTAATCTTCTCTCACAACTTCATTCTTCAGTCAAAAAACGTAACGTCTTTTCATATCCATTATCTGCTTTACCGTTGCATCCACGGCAATTGAATTCGATCGATAAATATAACTAAAATCTGGATTCAGCAGTATAGCATCGTTTGAGGTAACATGTTACTAACGTTATGATGGACATAACAATACTTTTGCGGGTCTATGAAGAAATAGAACCACTTCGTTTGTCTGTTTGGCTGTCTCGTCTGTAATAAATTTTATGACAATTGTTATTTACATGCTGTAGACTTAAACAATGGGTTATATTATTATATTAATTGATAACTTTCGATTACGATGTTCCAACTTCGTTCTGTTACATTCTTCAACGTATTTATTTGGTACAGAAAATTAAACAAAATTTTGACTTTTGAGGGGTCCATCATGTTTCACGTACTTTTTCTTAAACCATCTTCAATCAAATTTACTTGCATAAGTCCTTTGTTAATAAAAAATAATATTTTAACACATGTATATTTTCTCATAAATATAAATACTTGCCGGTAATATAAATCTTTACATGGACTTCGAACCAGTATAAAAGTCAATATTTTGTTTATTGCACATTGTAGTTTATGATTAAATCGTGATGTAAACTTGTTTCATACTATTTTTTTTATTTATTATTTCATTAGAAATAATAATATGTATGCAGAGGCGGATGCTTAATGGGCCATGAGACCTCCAATTTTTTTAATTATAAGTAGTACATACTATCATGAAAATTAATTAGATAGATTTTTATTTTTTATAAAGTATAATATTTAATATTAATAAAAAATAAAAAATAAATAACAAAGAATAAATTAATTTGTTGGGTTATTTTTTATGATTTTTAAACTATTTTTTTTTATTTTTTTGCATATTATATTTTCATATCACTCTTACTTTTTATATGTTCTATTTTATTATTGAAGATAAAATTGATAACTCTATCTTATCTTATTTAATAGTGAAATATTAATTTTATAGTTAGTATTTTTTTATTTTGTAAATTTTGTGTATATTTATTTTGTTATGAATATAAAAAAATGTATTATATATTGTTTCATAACTATATATTTAACTTAATTATTATAATTTTCACTTTTAATAATTATGTTTTTCAATGTTTTATTAGATTTTGATCAACTGTTCTTTATTCATAAATTATTTTTCTAATTAGGTATATTAATGAAGAATAAAATAGATTATTTTTTAAAAATAATAAATGAAAAACAATGTAAAGATGAAGATCGAATATATCTTACTCAATTATATATTTTAAAACATAATATTAAAGATTCAATTGTTAAAGCAGATAAATTTATTCAAAAAGTGTGGTTAAGATTGGTATATATATATATATAATTAAATGGTCATAAAACATTTTTTCATATGAGATATTATTTAAGTATCAACCGAGTCTATGTATTATTGCGTTATATTTTTAATAAAAAGGTTAAATAATAATTTATCATTTTATACGGGTGATTAAATTTTTCTATCAAGTTCAAATATTTTATTCCGTTGAATATATATACATACATTTTTGTAAATGGAACGAGTTCATTAACATGAATTTGTGAGGAGCATTTATTACCCAAGTAATTAATGTGAAGTCTACTCGATAAGATACTTGCTTAACAAAAGATGTTCTGTTTTGAAACATACCTAACATCAATTTAATGTTTAATTTTGTAACCATGTTTAAGGTGTTAATTGTAACGTCATTGTTAAACAATTTTTTATCTTGAGAATTATATTTTAAGATTTGAACATGCGAAAGATTTAACTGTTTTATTTATGCGTTTCAACTTGTTAAAGTTGTAGACAATAGTTAAAGTAATACAATTATTTCATTACTAAGTTCATGTATGACAATCCCACACCTTCAATATCTTTTAGAAAATACAATTTGAAACATATTAAAATACTTTGAAAAAATATATATTTATCAGAAAAGCCAAAATAAAATTTTGCAAGCTCTGTTGCTTTTTTGTTCTTTCTGTTTCTAGCAATTTTCAAAATAAGAAAGTTTCGTTTAATTATTTTCTTCGTTTATGTTCTTTTTTTTTCACATTGATGCTTTTCAATTTTACGTCAACCAGAACTTCATTTCAGAATTAATTTCAAATTACATATTATGTAATCTTTATTTCAAATTATAATTTTTGTTTGAATGCCTCCGGGACGTGTAATTTTAAAAATTAAAAATATTTTAAATAAAAAAAATTAGAGGATACTTCTGTCATTATAAAAATTTAAAAATATAAAGTTTAAGAATAAATTGTGAAGTCCGGTAGCAATTTCCTTTTTCCTTTCCGATGTTCGTTGCAAACACAACCCATTTTGTTTAAGTCTTATTGGTTTTTCAATTTTTTGTCTCGGCCCATGGAAAGGTCCCTTTCTCAGTCGCTTCTGGAGCCCATTTTCGTGACTTGGGACGTCAATGTTGGTTTAAATTCATCTTTTTTATGTTATACACTTTTCTCTCTTTTAATAATTTAACGTAAAATTTATTCAAATTCGATTTAAAAATAAAAATAACATATTGAAAAAAAATTGGAATCAAAATAAAATAACATTTATTTTGAGGAAATAATGATTGCAAAAGTAAACCGAATGCTTCAATAAATATAAACATAAATTTTATTCCTTATTAACTTCGAGAAATACTCTCATAAAAAATAATTCTTAAAATTTGTAACTTTCTATTTTTTTATACTAAGATTTAATTTAAAAGATTAAATAAGGAAATACACATTAAAAATAGAATGAAAGCTATTAGATTTTTTCCACGTAAAAAAGAAAATATATAACCAATAAGAAGCTGCCGCATTGGAGAAAATAACTAACATTTTCCAAATGGTAATGGTGGACTTGCGCTTTGGAGTCGTCTGTGGGACCATCTCCTACACTACTCGCAAATTCCACGTCGAATGGAGAAGAGAGAGCCAATAAAATAATGCCACGTGTCAGAACTTTGATTTCAGACCGTAAGATTGTCCACGTTGGCGGAACGGGGTCTTGCTAGGAACGAAGCTCCCCGTGAGAAACACGGGCAAACCTATAGGTGAGTCATATATAAATAAACCATCTAAACACAGATGCGAAATCAATCCAAACTAAACGGATCTCTTCTTCACTGTTGGAAGCTACTAGAAGCTTTGAGTGTGCGAGCACTGCGATGAGGAAGTGGACGGTTGCTTCCGTTCTCCTTCTACTCTGTCTCCTCTTTCTCTTTGCAGATCAAGGTGCGCCACTTCATCATTCACCGTTCACTCTTGTTTTCCGCGTGTTCGAATTCGTTAACGCATCGTATTTTTTCTTCCGCAGGTCGAAAGTTTCAGGCGAATGCCGCGGGCGATTCCGGCGGCGTTGTAGATCCGCCCAAGGTGGAGGACAAGATCGGCGCTGTTCCTGGCGGCCTTTCCACCGATTCAGATGTGGTCAAAAGGTGTGTGTTATTATCTCTCTCTGTCTTTACCTTTCAGGTTCTTGTTTTGGCATCTGAACGCGTGTTATTGTGATTTTAAGGGAGGCGGAGTCGATCTCGAAGAGATCTCTCCGGAGCGACGCCGAGAAGTTTGAGTTCCAAGCGGAAGTGTCACGGCTCATGGATATTATCATCAACTCTCTCTATAGTAACAAGGATATCTTCCTGAGAGAGTTGATTTCCAATGCTTCTGACGTAAGCGCTTTATTTATTAATTTAAATTAAATTTAGTAAACTGCTGCATTTCAATTTCAGCGCCAGAATTCGAATAAGTTGTTGTTAATGACAAATGATGCGTGTGCATTTTAGGCTTTGGACAAGATTAGGTTCCTCTCTCTCACGGACAAGGAGGTTTTGGGAGAAGGTGATAACACTAAGCTTGATATTCAGGTTAGAACTGGTAGCATCTATTAATTATTATTATTATTTTAAAGAGTTTTTTGGTATAATGTTTACATTGACAGTCTAAGAAATGAATGGCGGTTGTGTATTGTTTTGTCAGTGATTTGTTTTTTAACTAAACTGAAACATGTTGATGTTTCAGATTAAGTTAGACAAGGAAAAGAAAATTCTCTCGATCAGAGACCGGGGTATTGGTATGACGAAGGAGGATTTGATTAAGAATTTGGGGACAATTGCTAAATCTGGAACTTCAGGTATGTATGTTGTTTTTGCTAATGTGATTTTGCTGTAATATGGTTGGGATGATGTTAATTGGAACTGTGTGTTGATTCAGCGTTTGTTGAGAAAATGCAAACAAGTGGAGATCTCAATCTCATTGGGCAGTTTGGTGTCGGCTTTTACTCTGTGTATCTCGTGGCTGACTATGTTGAAGTTATTAGCAAGCATAATGATGATAAGCAGTATGTCTTTAAGACTTCATATTGTTTTCTAATCAGTAAATGTTGAAACCTTTGTTTTGTGTTGATTTATAAATTTGAAATTATTCGATTCTCAGGTATGTATGGGAATCAAAAGCTGATGGAGCTTTTGCAATCTCGGAAGATACATGGAACCAACCTCTAGGACGTGGAACCGAGATTAGACTACACCTCAAAGAAGAGGCTGGGGAGTACTTGGAGGAATCTAAACTGAAAGTATGTACCAAACTATTACCTTAAATTATTATAACTTTGTTGAGTTTAAATTACTCGTCTCCTTGTTTACTGCGCAGAAGTTTATGCTTAGGGGTCATTAACTGTAAACTTCAGAGTATAATATGTGAAGAATATGTAGTGTGCATATTTACTCATACTCGAAAGTATAGTGCTATTGATTTTCGCTCGGTAAATATGCAATATTAAGTAGAGCGCTGGGATTATATGGAGTGTTGCACTTGCAAAATGCCCGAGTTCTTATTAGTTTAAGTAAATATTTATATGGATTATGATTTATGGTTGCGAATAGGATAAGAAAAAAAAGGATGGACATGATTTAATATTCGAAGATTTCGTCGATGACTGTTCTCAATACGAAAGAAGTCATTCTCTTGCTAAATATGATTTGATAACTGTTGTTTTTCACAGGAATTGGTGAAGAGGTACTCTGAATTTATTAACTTCCCTATCTATATTTGGGCAAGCAAAGAGGTTGATGTGGAGGTTCCCGCAGACGAAGACGGTGATGAAGATGATTCTGGTATGTATATTTTAAAGAATTCCGTTGGATCTTTCCACTTATATCCTGTTCCAAGATTATGTTTCTGTGTTTGTTCATTCTTTTATATTATGGTGATGGTAATTTAAGATTCTACCTTATGTTCTTCCGTAAACAGCTGATGGCAGCTCCAAAGAGGAAACCGAAGACGAAGATGCTGATAAAGGTGAAGATGAAGACAAGCCTAAGACAAAGACAGTGAAGGAAACAACTTACGAATGGGAACTTCTAAATGATGTGAAAGCTATATGGCTGAGGAATCCAAAGGAGGTTACCGAGGAAGAATACACCAAATTCTATCACTCTCTTGCCAAGGTAATATTTGCAAGTTCATTACTTATGCGATACTTCAAGAGAATCTGTAGCTGAATTCACTTCACTCCGAGTTTGCTAATATTCATGAAGTTGTGGCTTTATGTTTGTGCAGGATTTCAGTGATGATAAACCTCTATCGTGGAGTCACTTCACTGCCGAAGGTGATGTAGAGTTCAAGGCAGTCCTGTTTGTACCACCTAAGGCACCTCATGATTTATACGAGAGCTATTACAACGCAAACAAATCCAACCTGAAGTTGTATGTTAGACGAGTGTTCATTTCAGACGAGTTTGATGAACTGTTGCCCAAGTACCTAAACTTCTTGAGGGTAGGCATCACTGTGCCTTGTTATTGGAGATAAATATATTTATGAGGATCAGATTAATTTTTTGTTAATGTTATTTTTGACATTGGGAACAGGGTCTTGTTGATTCCGACACATTGCCACTTAATGTATCGCGAGAAATGCTTCAACAACATAATAGTCTAAAGACAATCAAGAAGAAACTTATCAGGAAAGCCCTTGACATGATCCGTAGGATTGCTGATGAGGATCCTGACGAGTCCACCGACAAAGAAAAGAAAGGTATGGTGTTAAATTATGGGCTCGATCTGTTGGAATCCATATTCTCTTCAGGGGCTATGGTTACCCAAAACGTGTCAGTCCTATAATTCTAGGCTTGCTGTGTGTCCTACAGTCGAAATATTCTCGTCTTTTTAGTTTTTTTTGCGGGGGTGGTGCTGAAATGATTTTGTCATCTTTCTTTAATTGTATGAGTAGCTTCTTGAAGTTTATTCGCTGACTTCGTACTTCCATCTATCTTAAATATTTATGCAGAAGATGCATCCTCTGACAACAATGAGAAGAAAGGTCAGTATGTCAAGTTCTGGAATGAGTTTGGTAAATCCATTAAACTTGGTATCATCGAGGATGCCACTAACAGAAATCGGTTGGCAAAATTGCTCAGATTTGAGAGGTATAGTACTTCTGCTTGTAATAACTAAAGTCGGTAGTGTAATTTCGCCGTTTTCGATAGGTAACATTTTGCTGATGCTTGTAACTCTTGCAGCACCAAGTCTGATGGTAAATTGACATCCCTGGATCAGTACATATCTAGAATGAAAGCTGGCCAGAAGGACATCTTTTACATAACCGGAACCAACAAAGAACAACTGGAAAAATCCCCATTCCTTGAACGGCTTAAGAAGAAAAATTTTGAGGTGCAAATAAAATCAGTTTCTTTTAATGCAGAACGTTACTTCCAGTAATTGTATCTATTTGTTCTTTGGGAACTTTTGTTTCTGTTCTGCTGAGGAAAAATGATTTCATTGGTTTGATGTCTTCTAAGTGTATTTTCTTTTCAACTTGATACAGGTTATTTACTTCACGGATCCAGTTGATGAATACTTGATGCAATACCTGATGGATTATGAAGATAAAAAGTTCCAAAATGTGTCCAAGGAGGGTTTGAAACTCGGGAAGGATACGAAAAACAAGGAACTGAAGGAATCCTTTAAGGATCTTACCAAGTGGTGGAAAAGTACTCTATCCAAGGACAATGTCGACGATGTGAAGATATCCAACCGATTGGATAACACTCCTTGTGTAGTAGTGACATCAAAATATGGTTGGAGTGCAAACATGGAGCGAATCATGCAGTCTCAAACTTTGTCAGATGCTAGCAAGCAAGCATACATGCGTGGGAAGAGGGTGCTTGAGATCAATCCTAGGCACCCAATTATCAAGGAGCTCCGCGAGAGAGTAGTAAAGAACCCCGAGGTATTCTTTAGATTTGAATGGTGTCTGTTACTTAATTTTATCTGTAGCCTCTCTTTACTCAACACGATTAAGGTATATTGTTGACACAATCGGATAACTTTTCAGGATGAGGGTGTGAAACAAACAGCACAGCTGATGTATCAGACTGCACTCTTCGAGAGTGGCTTCAATCTTGATGATCCCAAGGATTTCAGTTCCCGTATTTATGACTCAGTGAAGTCTAGCTTGAACATCAGTCCTGATGCAACAGTTGAAGAGGAAGATGACACCGAGGCAGAGGCTGAAAGTGAGGCTAAAGAAGATACTCCAAAAAAGCCTGAAGCTGAAGTTGATGATGACGTTGACGATACCAAAGACGAGTTGTAGATTTCAATGACATCCACTATTTATTGACGGTGCTGTCGGTTTCCTTTTGTTTTTCATGGTTTAGCTAATAGACCGTAATAGCTTTATGTACGAGTTTTGTTTTCCTAAGTTTAAGATACCTTAGTGTAATCATCTTTTACCTTGGAATTTTGTCCTCCCACCATACTAGCTTAACACAATTTTCGGTCCCAAAAGTTTACTTATTTCTCTTGACTATCATCAGAAGATTTCGCACGTCTTATGAGAAAAATATATCGTAGAAAATGATAACTGTTAAATCGAAGTAAATTTTTCATTTTTTTTATATAAATTAAAAAAAATTATTTTGTCAAGAATAAGATTCGAACCCATGCCCTTTCGGATCAGTACCTGAAACTGGCGCCTTAGACCAACTCGGCGCCAAAATAAAGAATTTCCTTAATGTTAAAATGTTTTCATATATTGAAGTACAATACTAAAAATAATAAGTAAAAGAAATTGGCTTAACAATTGGGTACACTTCCAACAATCCACAAATTTCTTCTCCCGCCTTCCCTAACTTCCCAATAGTTAGCAAATAAATTTCGGTCAGCCTTTCCTTCTATATTCTAATACATACAAATACTTAAATAAAAGTTTATCTTTATGTTGACCTACCCTTCAACCAACATTTAGCTAGTATTTTTTGTTTTATGAATTTTGAAGAGTAATTTTGAGGAGAAACACACCGGAAGAGAGGTTGTCTGGAGAAAGATGCAAGAAATGAAGAAAAATTAAAAGAAATGTGATGAGTTTAATAGAATAATAAAAAATGATAAGTATCTAGATTGTTTCAAATTTTAGAAAAAAAAAAACGAAGTAAATTTGTAATTAAGTATATAATTGTTAACCAATGGAGTAATTAAAATAAATTATAAAGTCTTGTGAGAGGAGCTTTCGTAAGGAAGGTAAGAGGAACACATTTTTTATTATATGAATAAAGGGATTGCAATGTATATTTGAGTGATCATATAATAATTTGAAAGGTTTAATTTTACTTTTAGTTCTTTAATTTGTTTGAAAAATTTAATTAGGGATTGATGTTATTATTGTGTTACATAAGAATGACAGTGTCATATTTCCATATATTACCAGTATTAGTGTTATATTAAATTTTTTATTGTAAAAATTAAGTTTTGTCAAGAATGGAATTCGAACCCATGCCCTTTCGGACCAGTACCTGAAACTGGCGCCTTAGACCAAGGCGGCCATCTTGACTTGCACATTAATTGATGAATGTCCATTTTCATAGAACTCCCAGAATGGATTATCCACTCTCCAATAGAAGTTTACCCAATTTGCCAAAAAAGAAAAAATTAAATGTTGTTAATGTAAAATAAATCTCTAATTGCAAAATGTTTCCATAACTCTGCAAAATGTTACCAAATAAATTGCGGCCAGCCTTCCCTTGTATATTGTAATAGTCACACAAATATTTAAATAAAATTCCATTTTTCTGTTAACTGATGTAGAAATAAATGTTAGGAATCTAACTGATGTTTCTCTTCTTTGATAAACACAAAAAACTGATAGTTAGGTGTGAAACTTTATGTATAATTATTTAAAAATTGTGCTTATTGGGACATTACAATATTGAACATAACCAGAGTGTGTTTAACATCAGCAATAAGTGGCTTATGTCTCTTTTCCAGACAATATAATTGCATATACCATTGTCTTGCCAACCCAAATGACATGGTGCCAAGCTTAAAATACCCTCAAAGTTCCCTTTACCAACCATGTTACTCAAATTCTAAGTCAAGCAAAGCATAAAAAACCCTACTTTTTATACTCTGCTACATCACTTTCTAATTCAATAATTCCAATCCATCTATGAAAAACTCCCTTTTTTGCTGGTGGGGTGCACATGATTCTCATTACCAAAGAAAACTCATCGCGAGATTTAGTTATCCATACTAAAAAATTTCACCTACCACTTTTCTGCACTATGAGCATTCCAAAGAGAAGAAGATTATCACAGTGAGTGTAAGAATGAATGGGAAGGGACATGAATGAGTGTTTGATGAAATTCCAGTGAAAAAGTTGGAAAACCATGGACTGTTAATTATCAACGGTATTTCCCCTGTCACTGTTTCTGACCCATTTCCAGAAGGAGGAGGTGGTGAATAATCTCTTGCAGATTTTTGGCTGCAAGTAAACAAAAACAAATAAATCATTATACCCAACAAAAAAAAATTAGATTTTGAAAATGATTACGGTTAGAAATTTTATATCGGTTAAAAATAGAAAGTAAAACATTATATAAATGGTTAAACTCAAGTTTTATCGGTGTTTTTTCTGTTTGGAAAAACGTTAGACCTAACAATTATAGATTGTTGGAACAAAATGGTATGTTATTTCTTTTGGTATGTTTCTGAATGATGAAACAATCCAACGAAGATATCCTGTAATAGATTCCAATTGTTTGGTAACTCTCTTTTCTTTTTGTGTTCCTCAAGCAAATATAGTTTGTACTTTAACTTGTGCCACACTAAAAGGTCACTATAACTAGAAAACAAAAAAGTTAGCAACCACCGTATCACTCAGATTTTAATAAAAAAAAAGGTTGCATATTATTATAATAATAGTTATTACTATTGTTAATGTAACATGAACAACCGAAAGTGTTCATCAACGATTGAAATCGTAATCTCAGAAAAATTAAAACAAAACATAAAGAAAGCGATGGTACTGAAAAGAAAACAAATGAGTATAAATAATTGATTAAAATAATAGTTAGATGCAGAATCTCCTTACCTTGTGGTTGAAGGGCAGAATGTGATGGTGTAATCAGCTCCGGTACACGTAAACGTACTCGTAGCGTCGTCGTACGCGTAGCTATACGATTTCGGACACGCGGATTTGAATACCTGCGAATATATCGAAGGCTTGCATGTCGCGGGTGAAGCGTACGCGCCGCTGCAGCAATACTCTGGGCTCTGAAACGCCTCACAGGCGCTCCTACACGCGGCGCGATCCGCCACGCGTAACTCGTTGGGGCACCGTTGGTTCAGGTCCGCAACGCACCCGGTGGACCCGCACGTACCCGACCCGCCACTGGGGTCTACAATCAACGGCAAGTTGTAACCGTCAACGAGACTCACGTCATAGAAGTCCTGCGTGCCCGAACCCGACCCGATTGTGAACTCCGCCAATGTGGCGGGTGGACTTGCCCCGCCACCGTTGCATTGGACCTGATTGGAGCCACAGTCTCCCGTCGTGCAACTGCCCTGTTGGGTATTCGGGTCGAAATTGCACCCGGTTCTGCCCCAGAATCTGCCGGACCAATTGGGCGGTGCTTGGAAGATCCGTGAGCCACCCGGTCGGAGTTCAAACCCGGTTGAATCCAATCCGGAGCTCCCTGCATTGGCTAAAATCCCAGGCCACACCGTGTAGTCACATTTGTTGATCAGAGTAAATGTGGCACATGAAGCACCTATTATCCATTGATACAAATTATTACTACTTTGGATAGAAAATTTAATGAATGGAAAATTAATTAATAATTACCTTTGAAAAGAAAAACCCAGATGAGAGCAATGGGTATGGAGAAGCAATATTCCATTTGCAATGTGATTGATTAATGGAAATGGATGAGAAGAGAGGCCATGCATGAAATGAAAGAATGTGATATGATAATAAAGTGTATATATATATAGATACTATAAAGAATATTAGGTTGAGTAAAACCCAATATAAGTTGTTGAGTGATACGTAAAAGGTTGAGCAAAATATTTGTATCTGGTTTTTGACTGCTGAATTTTTAGGATAATTATGTTGCAATGATTCTAATCGATGGGTTTAATGAACCAACGTATATAAGGGGCAAAGTATATTAATAATTATTAATATGTAATTAATTAATTAATTAAGGTCACTCTCACTTTTGATAGTGGCTAAGGGATTCGATTCTTCTTCTATCTTTTTTCTTCTTTCTTTCTTCAGTCTTTCATTTTTTTTTCTGAGGCAAGGAACTGAGATCAGATATTTTTCAAAGTGTGTTGTGAAGTGATGACTTTTGTGTTCATTTCTGCGATTTCATTGCATTGCAAGCTACGTTTTTCTCAGTTCCTAAATTTCGGATTATGATTGTTTTTGTCAAAAAAATTTAATATGAAAATTTGCCCGTACTCTTTGAGTAATTATTATTATTGTTATTAAAATCAATAAATTAATTATATGTAATAAGTTATATTTAAATAATAGCATCAAATTTCTTTAGATTATATTGTATATAAACGATTTTCTTTACTAACTTTCAGTTTCAGTTACTCCGAAAGCATCTTCTCCTGTTTTGTTTGGTGACAATTTTACCTAACATACTTGGAAGACCAAAAATCTCATCTTTTTTAACCCTGTTGCTTATTCATTTTTTTCCCCATGTTTTAAATTATCTCCGACTTTCTAACATGAAATTGGATTCTCAATTATCGCATAAATTGAAAACGTTATATTTAGTTGCGTTTAATTTAACTAGTTTTCTATCAATAAATGTTATATTAACCCATTATTCAGTATTGTTAGTAGATAGTATATAATGACGCGTTGATTTGCTTTAAATTATGGACTAAAATTATTGAATACATTAAATTGAGATTTTCTGAATAAGATATAAAACACGCAAAGCAGTTCACTAAAACAAGGCTTAAGAACCTTATATATAATAGTTTTAAAAAATGTAATATTTATCAGTAATGTATCACATTTCCAGTAGAATATTATCATAGTATATACTTGATAATTAAGTGTATAGTATTCATAATATTACTATTGCAACATTTATAAGATTTGTTTCATACACGCTATAGATTATAACACAAAATATGTCATGTGTATTTTAATTAATAGGAATGACTACAATCTACTTCTTTGTAATTTAAATTTTGTCTTGAAAGTTTTAAGAAATCTGGGTAAAATAAATAAAAAGTGTTAAAATAAGATATTTTCTAACAATATATAAAAAGTAATAAAATAAGAAATTTATAATTGTTAAAAATCTTGTCAGATAATATATATATATAACTTGGAAATTGTTCCACAATAAAGTCAGGATGGCCGAGTGGTCTAAGGCGCCAGACTCAAGTTCTGGTCCTCATTTGAGGGCGTGGGTTCAAATCCCACTTCTGACATTTTTCAGAAATTTAAGAAATTTTGTTTGAAATTGAAATTGTAGAGGTGCATAAAGAAATGGCCCATAATTATAATAAAAAAACCCATGAAATGGATTTCAGTTTTAGGCCAGATTGGAACTTCAAAGCTAGGAATTTACTTTCTACACCTCGACAATTACTCTGCACAGCCCCTTAAATTTTTGAAATGAACATTTTTTTCCTTTGGAAAAGTAATTTCCAATTATATATCCGAAAACTTTCTGGATAAATCTTCCCATAAAATTTTCAAAATAAAATTTCAAGAACATATAAAATGTGTCCTACAATAAATTTTTCGGAATAAAACTCATGAAATACTATACGAAATGTGTTTTCCACAATATTCATACACGAAATATGTTATGAAAAGAGATTTTCAAATTACATGAAATATATTCCACACAAAACTATCTAAAATTAGTTTTTTTCTGCATTTTTTCTTATCTTCTTTCTCAGTAGCATCCTCTCTCTATCTTCTTCTTCCTCGGCAGCAACATTGTAGCGGTGACGTCGGTGTAATGTGGTATGGTGACAGTGATAAAAAATATTTGAGTCTTTTCCGGTACCGTGGGAGTATAGTTAGTAATTATATGGGGTGCAAGAAGCAATACTCCAAGGTCACATATCTATTAACACCTTTGGTCTCTTCTTCATTAATATTTTGGATTAAATATTTTGGAATTAGTTAATTTTAAAACTTTTGATCAATTTAGTTATTCGTATTTCAAAATATGTGAATTTAGTCCTCTTAATCAAATTTTGTTAAGTTTATTTAACATTTTAAACACGTTTCATAATAGTATTTAATAGTATTTGACTTAACATTAAAACAAAAATGTGTCAAATACCTCAAATAAATGCGTTTGAAACATCAAATAAACCTAATAAAATTGAATTAAAATGACTAAATTCACGTATTTCGAAAAATAAATAACTAAATCAATTCAAATATTCAAAATGGACTAATTCCAAAATTCATGAAAAATCAAATAACTCAAATAAATGCGCTTGAAATATCAAATAAACCTAATAAAATTGAATTAAAATGACTAAATTCACGTATTTCGAAAGATAAATAACTAAATCGATTCAAATATTCAAAATAGACTAATTCCAAAATTCATGAAAAGTTAAAAGACCAAAAACATATTTAACCCGTATTATTTTCCCTCCCAAGAATTCTCAGTCAAACATTTTGAATACGATCAAGAAATTATAGAAAAATGATAGATAGAACATACTGCAACAAAACATTTTGAAAAAAACCTATTTTTACTCTTCATTAAAAACAAAACCTGTCTATTATGTAACATGCAATATGTGAGGGAATGAACATAATTAGTTAGACATTAACTATTACGAATGTGATTAGCCCTAGAAGTGTGAACGTGACACATGAGTTAGGTTCACAACTTTGAAATTTGTAAAAAGCCTTACAAATTGGTCTTCATAAATTGATATGTCCCTTAAAGAATAAGAATCACGCAATCACTCCAACTTCACGTGTTGAAGTTTTTTTCTATTTAAAATTCCCTGCAACATAACATACAAACCCATCTTCATTCTTCAATGCCTTCTAGATAAAATTTCTACATCTTTTAACCATAAATTTTAAAAAATACTTTTAAATGTTATATTTATTAAATTAATTTTAAATTTTTTTAAAATGTTTAAATTTCGCACGGTTCAAATTTAAAAAATGTGGCTGTTTTTATTTGAATTCTACGATCTAAATTGAAAGAACTCTTGGCCTCCATAGTGATTCCAAAATTCATTAAAATAATTTGTCCTTAGAAACCAACGTTGAAAAGAGACCAACATTCATGTACTAATGGTGTAAAACAATTTTTATAATTATCCAATCCTAAATAATTGTTAGTATGAATTTTAATAAATAATTATTATGAAAAAAAAAGTAACAAATAATTTACAATTGACCAAATTCTAATACTATCATTGAAACACCGGTGTCTCACTCAACATAAATTGTAGTTTTATACAGATCATCATTCCCACTAACTAGGCCCATGATGAAACGAGAGGAAAGGGACTTGAATGGGCCCGGCCCAATTGTGCAATTAAGAAAAACCAATGGGACCGACCCAAATATTCTTTAAAAAATTGAAATTTAGTCTTATTCTGAAGCGTGCACACATTGAAGTGGCGTCATGAATGATCTCAATCACGCAATTCATCACTAAATTTAATTATTTTGGAACAAGTGGTGTCCATTTGTTAGCAATGCATTATCCACTTATTTTAATTTATGTGATTTAATTAATATTTAACATATTTACTTTCTACAATTTCAGAATATATTTTAATAATTTGGAAATATGCAATCAAATGTTTATTTGGAAACCTATATGTTCGAAACAAATCATTCAAATTTAGGAATACAAAATGAATATTTTTCACTCTCTCATATTTGACTATTATAGAGGAACAAACATGTCCACCACCTTGATGCTATGCACTTCCAAAAATCCCTCATGTATACATTGTTTTCATTGATGGAAAGAAGCAACAATTCAATTAATATTTGAATCCTTTATAATATAGATATAAAGAAAAAGGCTAAGGTTAGAGAAGTAGTGATATCTAAATTTCAACTACTCTTCATAATTGAGCATGTCAAAAGTCAAGCCATCATCTTATCCATACAAGCCACACACACACCATCAATTTTATTTACACATATTTGCTTCCCATTATATGACTTCAATGCACAAATTGAGGAAGATTGTCTCAAAATGAAAATATATGTCTTAACAAATAAATATAATTATAATAGTTAAAAAATCAAGATAAATTGAAAATTTTCACTTTTTATAGAAATGAATAATATATAAGTAGTAGAACTTCTAAATCTATATCATTTTAAAAATTTAAATTAAAAGTGGTATCCTGATATTTTATATGAATTTGTTTATTATTTATTTGTGTCTGATCTATTTGATATTCACCCTTAAAAAAACTTTTTCAAATAAAATTATTAGCTTCACCTCATACTTCTTATATTACTTTTAAGTGAGTTATCAAATGCTAAAATGCCAAAAAGATTATTTCTCATTATATTATATCTTTAGTGTCACATTTTTAGTCTTAATTCAAAATCATAAAATAATAATTCAATTCTCTCCCAAGAACCAAAACTTGGACCAAATATTTTTAGTTGAAGTTCTCTCCCCTCACACAATAGAAAATTTCATATTACATAGGGTTTTTCTTACAAATTTATTAAAAAAATTTGCAAGAAAAGACTTTTTTTCTGTCATTTTTTCTAAAAATTTTAATTGACAGGTAATTCTTTCGTGGGTAATCATTTTCTACAAAATTATAAAATTTGTATGTATTTTTTACAAAATTTGTTATGAAAAGTGTTTTATACAAAATATTTTGTAAGAAAATTGGTAACAATTTCTTGTAATTTTTTTTTTGTGAAAAAAAAATTGCAAGTATTTCTTAAAAAAAAAATTCAAAATAAAATTGAGAGGAAATATGAGTTTTTTTTAGTAGTGTACTATGTTGAGTAATAATTATGTGAATGAAAATAAAAGTGTGAACTACTAGTATAAAGGATTCAATATTTTTCTCGAGATTAATTTTTGACAGAAAATTTCATTTATTTCATGAAAATCAAAATCAATTTCACTCTAGCAAAGGAATTCTGGATATAAGCTAACAATTTTCAAAAATAAAAAACAAAAAGGGGTATGCAAACAAAGTAATAAATCGTTAGGTTGATTTAAAAAAGAAAAAAACACAAGACCAGTACAAAAACACTCGCAGAAAGGTACACGTAGAACTTTCACAGTTCCTCTTTTTGTAACAGAACTTAGGTATAAGACAAGTAAAATTACATATGACTAATCAAATGTTAAGCAGTGTTTGACTTTGGTGAAACATGTTTACATTTTCTTGTGGCGGCTGAAAATGAAAAAATCGCGTTTCATTGATTTGAATTCAAACACCATGCATGCATGCATTGGTATTTTCACTGCTACTGCTATATGTCCTTATCGCGAATCCAATTCCAAAAATCTTTATTTGTATGCGTAAATATATTCAACCCTAAATACATAAATAACTTTTGCATTCCTTGCTTTATAGTTGAATATTGAATCGTACAATAAAAAGTGAGTTTGAACCTACGTTTTACTAACATCAAACTTCAAGCCATGTTATTGGTGAGTCAACAAACGGATTATATTTATCTAATCAATTAAAAATGCTTATTTGAAAGATTGTTTACTGCAATATTACTCCACTTGCTGCTATAATAATGCATTCGTTTGAAGTGGTGCTTTTTGTACGAGTTTATTTTAGGGTTTGTGGTTGCATAGTATATATACATGTAATTGTAAAATTTAAGTTGGGCGTTCTATTGTAAGTGGTATTAATTGTTCCATGACGGAGGTAAAGTGGACCGAGTCATAATCAAATCGTGATGTTTTGATAATGTTACATTCTTAAGTAAAAAAAGTTACACCCTGATTAATAGCTATAGTTTTTTACTTAGTGGTAAGCGCTCGATCCTAATATGTTTTTTTTATTTATTATTAAATATTTAAGTTGTAATTTATTTTTTAAAAATAATGATATTATTTATAAAAAAAATTTATTGTCCATTCAAATAACATACTTGTATGAATATTTCCCCATATATAAAACTCTTTTAACTAACTCATTCTTAACATTTTCCCTCTTGAAATTGCCTTTAAAATTACTCAACTCATTTTCTCTTAAATATTCTTTGTCTAATTAATTAATACGCGAATAGGTAATATTAATTATGAGTAGTCTTATCTTATTACTCTGCGAAAACTCAATTTTCCGATCCTCGGAGAAAACACACCTCATTAGTTAATAGTAATGTTTTTATTGACAAATAAAAATTGTGAAGTGATTAGAAGGTATTTTACTACAACCGTAATTAATTCGAAGAGAAAATTAGTCTAAATTGTGTCCGTATAAAAGGATGTAGGGATAGTGTTAGAATAATAAAATAAATGTACTTAATAAAAAGAAATATATTCTTAGAGATCAAATATAAAATTTGAAAACTTTTATTCTGGGCAAAAAGGTAACAAAGAAAAGAAAGAGATGCTGCCTAATAAAAATGCTGCGGAGGTAGATTCCAATAATAAAGATGTATATATATACACCGTAAAGAAAGTAACATTAATTTTTTGTGTGCGCTATAAATAAAAGTACCATGTTACGGCTCATAAATTAATTACAACCATACATGCCAAACCCGTGGTCCTCTTCCTACATTACTACAAATTAAAAACACCCTATTTTATCATTATTAATCACGAATCAACACCACTCACTTTTATTCAGTTTTAATTATATATGTACTACCACCTCACACGTCCACAATGTTGTAATTAGAAAATACACGAATCCATTTCTTTATTGCAATTAAATATTACATCCCCAACCAATAAAGAATTCAATAATAGTATTCCGAATTATAATCTAAACTACAAAAATAAATTAATAACGGAAAATTCCCTTAATACTACTGTGTTGCCTATTTTGCTACATGTATATATACGTAGAGTAATAATAGTATTGCGTTCTGGCACACGAAATTATGGTCGACAAGATTCGTAGGATCTTTGGGCCTGTAATGACTCACATCCCCGTCAGCACGGTCGTGTACAGGTCACATGGTTCTCGTTCTTGGTGTGCCAGAGAATAACTATAAGTCCAGCTTGGGCCCACTCCTTTGTGCGAGCCCATGGGCCCAACCGTGTGAAAAATAATGCTGAGGAAACGATTAGTAGTTAGAGGAGTTGGGTGAGCCGCCACATAGCCATCGCGACACCGACGATGCCGGCAACGGCTTGCGATTGGAACACGTGGCTGCGTGTGGCCCACGAGATTTCACTCTGATCGAAGCCACCTTCGTACACCATTGTGCCGTTGTTAAGCAGTGGCGTGGTGGATGAACCATCTTGTTGCTCCTGAGATGCTTTTTGGCTGAAAAACAGGAAAACAAGAACAATATTAATTATGACAAAACAAACAAACGGGAAGTGCAAAACTAGAACTGTGAGACGTGTCATTATGAGATTCGTGCAACGGTCGTGAATTGCACAGAACCAGTTACTTTAATAATGCTACACGGTAATAATTGAGTGCAACGATAACCACCGGCATGTGTGCCATCCCCTACTTCCCATGTGCACAATTAAAAATACCAAAATTTTCTCAAATTATGTAGCCGATTTTTTTTTTTGGTTCGAGGTCTCTGTCTAAGGAGACCAATCACGTTGAGTGGGGACAAACTATTTGATCCATCTCTTCTACTTCCTACATTGCTTGTAGATGCAGAAAATGGTTGCGCTTTGACATGGCTACGCTACCTAAATCCCCATACATTCAATCTTATTAACGCCAAAATTCAAACTCGGTTTTCTTAATTTATTATTCCATTAATATGTATTTGATTTTTACTTATTTTATTACCTTCATCAGATAAGATAATGATTTTAATGAATAATTTTCAGGAATAGGACAAGTGAAACTGTCAACTCAGTCCTAACCAACGATAATATTCTTTAGCATACAGTTATTGTTGGTATAAAATGTTGACTATGCTCACTGTCATTTATACAAAATTACGTCTAAGTTGACACATAATTTTTTTTAATGGTATTATTTTCACAAAAATTAAAAAAAAAAATGATTTATATGTTTTAACTTAACGGTTGTTTGTTGTAGAAGTGGAGAAGAGACAAACCTGGTGGTAGGGGAGGGGCAAAAGGTGATGGTGTAATCGGCGGAAGCGCAAGTGAAGGTGCTGGTTTTGTCGTCGTACGCGTAGCTATAAGCGCGTGGGCACGCGTTCTTGAATATCTCAGAGTAAGACGAGGGCTTGCACGTGTCGGGCGTGCCGTACGCACCGCTGCAGCAATACTGCGGCGAGTTGAACGCCTCGCACGCGCTCTTGCACGCGACGCCCTCCTTCCCGTCCGCGCTCATCACCTTCAGCTCCGACGGACACGCGCCGTTGAGGTCCCCGACGCACCCTGTGGAGATGCACTTCTCGCCGGAGCCTCCCTGCGGCACCACCAACATCGGCACGTTGTAGCCGTCCACAAGGCTTACGTCGAAGAAATCAAGGCCTCCGGCACCGTCGAGGGTGAATTCCGCCAGTGTAGCCGGCGGAGTGGCTCCACTGCCCGCACATTCGAGCTTGCCGGAGCCACAGTCGCCGGTGACGCAGGAGAACTTGCCTGAGGAGTCTTCGGAGCAGAGAGTTCGGCCCCAGAAACGACCTCCCCAAGACGCGGGTGCGGCGATTGTGGAGGACGCGCCGGTTTGTAGCACGAAGCCGGTGGTTGAAAGAGGTGGAACTCCCGCGTTTGAGAGTATCCCCGGCCACACCGTGTAATCACATTTGTTAACTAGAGTGAATGTTGTTGAAGCCACCCCTGTAATAATAAAAATGTTACGAATTAATGAAAACTATAGTATAATTGATTTAAGCTTGAGATAAAAAAAATTTATGATATGGTTATGAGCAACATTACCTGATAGTGATAGATAAAATGATAGAGAAAATGAGAACAGTGAGAATGTGATGCGTTCCATGATGATGAATGTGAAGAAGAATAGTTTTGTTGGTTTAAGAGATATGAGAGGATGGTTAGGGTGGTGGCGGTATTTATAGAAAGAATGGTGGGAAGAGAAATAATAAAATTGTTGTGGGCCTCGTGGTTTTACGGTGGTAGGGACACTACACTGACCAAAGTAACGTTAAGACTTTCTTTCTTTCTTTCACTTTTTCATGGCATGTCATAATTTTATTTTATTTTAATTTAAGAAGAATTACTATTATTTTATTTGTAGTAATATGACAAATATTTTCACATTTATCAAATTCTTATCATCTCACTTACTGTTAGGTATAGATGAGAATCATGGTCCTTAAATTTTACTTCTTTGACCATCAACTAACTTTTTAGTTCAAACGAAATACTAATGAAATGATTTACCGTTTTAAAAAAAGTAAATCATTTACTCAAGAAAAAAGATTCGTTAATACGAAGAATGATATTTTAGTTAAATATATTCTATTATAGTTAGTGACGTTGTATTAATTAAAGGTCCATATTTTTAATCAACGTGCTATTTGATAGATGATTAACCTATATAAAAAAACATTTTTTTAAAAGAATACTAAATCTAATCCTACTTGAACTAATAATGTATCGGTAATTAAAGGTATATTTGGTTTCATAACCCATAATTTTTATTACTTCATAACATTTAGATATATAGTATTATTACTTTTTCTGTTTGAAACTTCACACGTGTACGTGCATAAATATAAATGACAAAAGTAACATAATATGTAATTTTAATACAACAATAAGATTATATTTATTATTCGTAAGTATTTGACAGAATATTGTATTGTTTGAAAAAATAATTTTAAATAAATGTTTCTTAGTTTACTGAATAAATTTTAGTTTAAAATAGGGCTTAAATATTTATGAAGTTTATGTGATTTATTTCGTGTCGATTTCCGAGTTGAAGTTAAAATCTATAGCCTCACCGTCTATAATAGTGGTTTGAAGTCTTTTATAAGTAATTATATATATATATATATATATATATATATATATATATATATATATATAAAAATTTTTTTTATAT